>MDTB01140679.1_pt1 | contig 24395 bp, 28 predicted proteins | sample 811161 | NCBI WGS metagenome assembly MDTB01 (sample SAMN05326650, study PRJNA326480) | marine metagenome | isolation source: seawater | place: Mediterranean Sea | collected 2009
TAAGCCAGATACTTATCGCTACTAGATTAGTAGCTAATGATTATTAAATCTTTAGATCATCTTCAATTAATTTCAAAAAAAATCGCAGATAAAATCTCAGAAATAGACTGCATTTTTTTAATAGGTGAAATTGGTGTTGGCAAAACCACCTTTACTAGGTGCCTAATTAATTATGTTCAAAAAAGGGAAGGAGTAAAACAAACAGAAGTTTTAAGTCCTACTTTTAATCTATTGTATGAGTACGACATTAAAAAACTTAAAATCATGCACTACGATCTTTATAGAATTAAGGATAACAAGGAATTAGATCAGCTGGGTATTTTTAGCGATAATACAAATTCAATTAAAATAATTGAATGGCCTCATTTATTAGAAAATAATGTTACAGATGTACTGGAGATTCATTTAAACTATTCTAAGAATGAAAAAGAGAGAAAATTGCTATTTGTGGGAAAAGGAAAGTGGAAAAATTTTAATTTAGATGAATTATAAAATCAAAAAAATTTCTGGAGACGCTTCTTTTAGAGAGTTTTACAGAGTTAAAAAAAAAAATAAGACATCAATAATAATCTTTGCAAAAAAAGAAAAATTCAAAAATTTAATAGTTTATTGTGTAGTTAATAGCATTTTAAATAAACACAAAATTCTATCACCCAAACTAATTAAAAACTACTATCAAGATAATATGATAGAAATTTCAGATTTAGGAAAAAAATCCTTTTACGAATTTATTAGATATAAAAAAAATAAATTATTTAATTATAAAAAACTAATTGAAATTATATTAAAGTTACAAAAAATTAAACCTAAGCTAATTTATTATTTTGGAAAAAGTAAAATTAAATTTGCAAAATATTCCATTAGCCAATTGCACAAAGAGTCAGATTTATTTTTTGACTGGTATTTAAAATTCGCAATTAAAAATAAAAATCCTAAAAAAATAAAAAAGTTATTAAGACACGAACTTAATAATATTTATAAAAAAATATATTTTAAAAATAATTATTTTACTCATAGAGATTTTCATGCATCAAATATAATGATTAATAATAAAAAACTAGGCGTCATAGACAGCCAAGATGCAATTATTGGAAATCCCTTATATGATGTTGCTTCATTAATTGACGACGTAAGAATTAAGTTACCAAAAAATTTGCAAGATAATTTATTTAAATACTACATGTTTAAATCTAATTTTAAAATTAAAGAAAAACCCAATCTTAAAAATGATTATGATATTTTATCTGTACAAAGAAATTTAAAAATATTGGGAATTTTTGTAAGACTTTATAAAAGAGATCAAAAACCTAATTATCTAAAATATTTACCTTATACGTGGACAATAATTGAAAAGAGAATGAAAAATCCTATTTTTAATAAATTGAATATGCTGTTCAAAAAACATCTACCCTTAAAAAAATTAAGAAAGTTACAAAAAATATGAAAATTAAATATGGTATGATTTTAGCAGCTGGATTAGGAAAAAGAATGCAACCAATTACTCTAAAGACTCCTAAGCCACTAATCCAAATAGGCGACAAGAACTTGCTGGATAGAGCTATAGATTTACTGGTTAACCATAGTGTTGATGAAATAGTTATTAATGTTCACCACTTAGCAAATCAAATAAAAGATTATATTAATAAAAAAAAATATAAAGCAAAGATTACAATTTTTCACGAACATGAAAGACTACTTGATACTGGAGGCGGAATACTAAATGCTACTAAATCTTTCAAAGAACCTTTTGTTGTTGTGAATCCTGATACGTTATGGAGTAACGCTTATTCAAGTGAATTAAGAGATTTAGAGAATCTTTATTTCGACCAGAAAAAACCTTCCTTATTATTAGTTAATAAAAATTTGAGCTTTGATAACTCTTTTAAGGGAGATTTTAATCTCCAGGACGGCATTATTAATAGAGACAATAGTAATGAACTTATTTTTACTGGCCTTCAGATTTTAAATCAAAGTGTTTTTAATTTTGTAAAAGATAGAGTATTTTCTATGAATAAGATCTGGAACTATTTAATTAAAAGTAATTCTTTAATTGGTATCGAAAGTAATCAAAAATTTTACCACTTAAATACAAAAGAAATGTACGACAAAATACTAAACTTAAATATTACTGATTAAAAATAATAATTTTGGCTCTAGTCTCATCTAGATAGTAGTATTTTTTAACCTCGAGATTATTGCCAAGTTCAATTACAAGTGGGTTTCCAGTTGGTATTTCTAATTCATTGATTTTTGTATCAGATATATTGAATAGATATTTACATAGCGCTCTTAGAGAATTTCCATGAGCAGAAATTAAAACATTTTTATTATCTTTAAGATTTTTTTTAATCTCACTTTCATAAAAAGGTACAACTCTGTCATATGTATCTTTTAATGACTCAGTAAATGGTATCATTCCAGCAGGTATGTTGGCATTCAAAGGGCTAAATAAAGCTTGATACTCAGTTTTTTCCTCTATCGAGGGAGGTGCTATATCCCAAGATCTTCTATACTTTTTAAACTGTTCCTCACCAATTTTTTTTTTGGTCTCTTCTTTATTTAAACCAGTTAAAGACCCGTAGTGTCTCTCGTTAAGCTGCCATGCTGTATTAAATTTAAGTTCTAAATCATTTTTTTTAAGAATACTTGTAAGCGTTTTAATAGCCCTTTTTAAATATGATGTATAAGAGATATCTATCTTAATATTTAAATTTTTAATTATTTGACCTGATTTTTCAGCTTCTTCTATTCCTTTGTCTGAAAGATCCACATCTCCCCAGCCAGTAAATCTGTTTTCAGCATTCCAAGTACTTTGGCCATGTCTTGTGAGAATTAATTTTGTCATAATAGTTAATTAAGACATTATGTACTATATTAAATCAATAATGAATAATAATATATTTAAAATATTAGAATATTTTTATTACTTTTCTTTAGTCATTTTATTCATTCTTTATTTATATCCTGGAAGCTTGATTGGATATTTATTCTACGGAAATTTAAGTCAGCAACCAGATTTGATATCTAATCCCATAGGGACATCTATAAATCATTTAATTTCTTTTATATGTTTAAGTTCTTTAGCTTTTATTGTGAGAGTAAGAGAAAAAAAATTTATTAATAGTTTTCAATTTTTGTTATTTATATCAATTTTACTTGAAATACTTCACTACTTTATCCCAAACAGAGCTTTTGAATACTATGATTTATTTGCTAATTTTACAGGAGTCGCTTTTACATACTTGCTTATTCAGCTTATTTTAAAAGTAAAAAAAAAATATGAAAATATTTAATGTCTCTATAATAATTTTATTAATCTTAAGTTTAAAAGTTGGCGCAGGTGAAATATCTGGAGTTCCAGTAATTACCGATGGTGACACTATTAAAATTTTAAATAAACGAATTAGATTTCATGGAATTGACACCCCTGAAAAAAAACAAATTTGTATTAAGAATTCTAAAAAATACAGATGTGGAGAAGAAGCAACTAATGCTTTAATAAAAAAAATTAATAGAAATCCAATAGCGTGTAAAGTACAAGACAAACTTGATAGATATAAGAGATATATAGGCGTTTGTTTTCTTGGAAATATTGATTTAAATAAATGGATGGTTAGAAATGGTTATGCCGTAGCTTACAGAAGGTACTCTAATGATTATATTGAAGATGAAAACTATGCAAAAAAAAACAAAATTGGGCTATGGTCAGGTAGTTTTATTCACCCAGAAAAGTGGAGAAAGCTTAATTAAACTTTAGTATAAGTTTATTAGTGATTCCTTTTAGAAAAAATTTATTAGTTTTATTATTCTTTATTCTTGCCTCGTGTTCTTCAATTCCTAAAAATACTCAAAATAGTTGTGCAATTTTTGAAGAAAGGTACTTATGGTACAAACATACAAAAGCATCATATGAGAAATGGGGAGTTCCTATTCATATACAGTTAGCATTTGTAAAAAAAGAAAGTGATTTTAATTGGTTGGCAAAACCGCCTAGGAGAAAATTATTTAAAGTCATTCCCTTTAAAAGGCCCTCAAGTTCTTTTGGATATTCACAAGCAGTTGTAGGCACCTGGGAGCAATACAAAAAAGAAACGGACAGCCCATTAGCAACAAGAGCTAGATTTAAAGATTCGGTAGATTTTATTGGATGGTATGTAAATAAAACTAATAAAATATTGAAGATTTCAAAAAAAGATGCTTACAGACAATATCTTGCCTATTACAAAGGTTGGGGCGATTATAAAAATTATTCAAAAGACAAAAAAGCAATTATTTACGCAAAGTCAGTTAGAGAGATGGCTAGTAAATATAGAAAACAACTCACAGTTTGTAAGAAAAACTTAGATAAAAATAAATATATTATTTTTTAAGTTGTTTGTTAAGTTCAATTTCAACCGCATCAATTCTTTGAGTATTTTTTCCAACAATAGAATATACTGTTGGAATTACGTACAGAGTAAAAAAAGTTGAGAATAACATGCCACCAAATATAGTAATACCTACAGTTAATCTGCTTGCCGCTCCGGGGCCGGATCCAATTATCAACGGCAGTACGCCAAATATTGTTGAAAGGCTGGTCATAAGAATTGGTCTTAGTCTTATTGTTGCTGCCTCTACTATTGCAATTTCAAATTTTTTACCCTCTTTTCTTAATTGATTTGCAAATTCTACTATTAAAATACCGTTCTTTGCAGATAATCCTATTAATATTACTAAAGCTATTTGACTATAAACGTTTATGGAAGATCCTACTACCAGCAATCCTAAAATTCCTCCAAGTATTGCCATTGGCACTGTGAGCATTATTGTAAAAGGATGTCTCCAGCTCTCAAATTGTGCACACATTGCTAAATATGCAGTTATAAGAGCCAAAGCAAAGATTATATACAATTCACTATTAGTTTTTTTATACTCTTCACTCTCTCCTTTATAAGCTATTTTTGCTTGAGGTGTATTTTCTTCCACCACCTTAACTAAAAAATTTAATGCCTCATCTAAAGAATAGTCTCCTACCAATCTTGCAGAAATAGTTACAGCTTTTTGTCTATTATACCTTGCTAAAAATGGTGATTGACCTTCTTCGTTATATGAGACTAAATTAGATACAGAAACAAGTTTATTATTATTTTTTGATCTTACAAATACCTTGCTAATACTATCAGGCTCTTGTCTGTCTTTAATATCTCCTTGAAGTATAATTGAATACTCTTTTCCATCTTGGGTAAATCTAGTAACACTTTTTGATCCAAAAATAGTTTCAATAGTTCGTCCAATATCTTCTGTTGAGACACCTAAATCAGCTGCTTTTTTTTGATCTATTTTAACATTAAGTTGTGGTTTATTTAGATCAAAATCATCTTGTATCCCGGTTAAGCCTGGGTTTTTCCTAGCCTCCTTCTTGATTATATTTTTCCATTCAATCAATTGATCATAAGTACTACCTAGCACAACAAACTGAACAGGACTTTGTACGCCACCAGTTCTGATTCCTTGAGGCATGACTGGAAAAGCTAAAACACCAGGAACTTGACCTATTTTACCAAAAGACTCCCTCATAATTTTTACACCATGACGATCTCTTTTAGACCAAGGCTCTAAGAGTACAATTATGAAACCGCTATTAACTTGCTTAGAAGACTTTCCAAATCCTGGTACTCTCATAATTAATTTTCTATATTCTCCTTTACCAACTTCAGGTAATAATAATTTTTCAATATCTTCAGCTTTAGATTTAGTAAAATTAAACCCCGAACCTTGCGGTGCTTTAATTATAACAAAAAATGCCCCTCTATCTTCTGGAGCTATTAATTCTTTTGGAGCGTAATTAAAGAGAAAAATAGTAAGTGCAAGTGTGCCGGCCAAAAAAGATATAATTATCTTTTTTTTATTTATCCAAGTAACAAGAGAAGATTTGTAAGAAACAGTTATTGAATTTAAAAGTTTTTCAAATTTAATAACAATATTTGATTTTTTCATATTTTTTTTTAAAAATTTACTTCCCAACATTGGACTTAAAGATAGCGCAACAAAGCTTGAAATAATTACTGCTGAAGCAAGTGTGATAGCAGTTTGGGTAAATAAAACACCTGTTATTCCCTTAATAAAAACCAAAGGTACAAAGACTGCTACTAAAACTACTGTTGTGGCTATTATTGCAAAAGAAACTTGTTTGGCCCCTTTATAGGCTGCAATCAAAGGGGTGTCTCCTAGCTCAATTCTTCTAACAATATTTTCTAACATTACTATTGCATCGTCCACAACTATTCCAATTGCCAAAACTAGGGCCATTAAAGTAAAAAGGTTTATTGAAAAATCAAATATATATATTGCCAGAAATGTAGAAATTAAAGAGACTGGCAGTGCTATAATCGGCACTATAAGTGCTCTTATATTTCCTAAAAATAAATAAATAATTATCGTTACTAATATCAAAGCGATTACAAGAGTTTTATAAACTTCTTTAATTGCAGCTTTGATATAATTACTTCTATCAAAAGATACTTCAAGTGTTGTTCCAGGAGGTAGAGTAGGTTTTATCTCTACTATTTTTTTTTTGATTCCAGTTGCTACTGAAATAGTATTTGCGTCAGATTGTTGGTAAATACCAATACCTACTACTTGTTTTCCATTTCCTTTAAATAAAGTTCTTGTTGATTCTGCTCCAAGCTCAACCTTGGCAACATCTTCCAGTGTAATTATAGAACCATCATTTGCTCTTTTGAGGGGTAACTTTTTATAGTTTTCTAAGTTTTGATATGCTTTATCCAATTTAATAGTTAAATCTATGTCTTTAGACTCTATTCTACCTGCTGGAAATTCTACATTTTCATTTTTCAGAGCTTGTTCAACTTCTTGCGTAGTTAAATCCCTAGCTGCTAAAGCTAAGGGGTCCAGCCATACTCTGAGCGATAGTTCTCTTTGACCACCTAATCTTACTCTACCGACGCCAGCTACTGTTGAAAAGGTATCAGTTAAATATCTATCAGCGTAATCAGTCAACTCCAGATCTGACATATCATCAGAGCTAAAAGAAAGCCACATGGTAGTTCTCATTCCTGCGCTTTGTTTATATATTTCTGGTGGTTGAGCTCCTTCGGGAAGATTATCTACAACCCTAGCAACAGAGCTTCTTACATCATTTGCAACATCATCTAAATCTAGTTTAGTTTCGAACGTTAAAGTGATTCTAGAACTTTCGTCTTCACTGAAAGAGTCAATAGTTTCTAATCCAGGAGTTCCACCGACAAAGTCTTCAATTTTTTGAGTAATTTGAGTATCTATGATTTCAGCTGAAGCCCCCTTATAATCAGTTTGAATAGTAACAACAGGTGGCTGCACATCGGGGAGTTCATCAGTTGGTATTTCCTGAAAAGTTACTAATCCAAAAATTACTAAGACTAAACTCATCACAGTTGCTACAACTGGTCTTTTAATAGATAAATCAGTTAAAAACATATTTATTATTTTTTGTTGATTGGCTTAATAATTTTTACTTTAGCTTTGTTTCTAACTTTGGAAACACCTTCAGTAATAACGTTATCACCTTCTGAAATTCCAGTAAGCACTGAAACTTTGCCAAAATTTCTTTTTCCAACTTCTATAGTCTTTTTTTCTGCTGTTGAATTTTTTACAATATAAACGAAAGCAGTATTCCCCTGAATAGTAACTGCACTTTCGGGCACACCTATTTGTTTAATTTCATCATAGATAACTTTTACAGTCATTAGCTGTCCAGGAATAATTTCAAATTCGGAGTTGTCTACAATAATTCGAGCTAATATTGAGCGTGTTGAAGGATCAATCCTAGAACTTACTGACTCTACTTTCCCCTTAAAAACTTTTTTAAATGCAGAATTAGATATTTCTGCTTTTAGATTTGTTTTTAAAACACTTACATAATTTTCTGGAACCTTAATATCTATTATTATCTTTTTAAGATCATCTAAAGTTATGATCATACTATCTGAACCTAATACGCCTTGTGCAATTTCTCTTTTTCCCAACTTACCTTCAAAATCAGCTACAATGTTTTCGCTATCTCTTAAGGCGACTATTATATCACCTTTTTTAACAAACCTGTTTTCTAAATTAAAATTTCCTACTATATTTTCTTTTTTTACCCTATAGGTTTTTGAATTTTGTGCGATAGCCGTTCCAAAAGTTTCAACGCTTTTATAAAAATTTGACTTTTCAACAGTTGTAACAATTACACCAGGAGGAGGTCTTTTGCTGAATTTTTTCTTAAAGTGCAAACCAACAAAATGTCTAGCAGCAATAACCGCAAAAACTGTAATAAAAAATATTATTAAAAAAGTTTTTATTTTTTTAGATGTTTTCATTTTTATTTAAGACCATATTCTGATCAAGAACCGTCATAGATAACAGGATTTTTACCACTTATAATAGAATTAGCTAGACCTAAAATACACGCAGTTACACCAGAACCACATGTAAAAGCAATGTTTTTTGATGGGTCTAATTTTAGTTTGTTAAATAATAACTTAAGTTCATCTTTATTTTTAAAAGTGTTATCAGTTTTATTAATTATCTCCATAAAAGGTAAATTTTTTGAACCCTCAATATTTCCGCTCTTTAATTCTTTTCTCGGTTCCGGTTGAAGACCTAAAAATCTATCGCTATTTCGTGCGTCAATTAGTTCAAAATTTTTATTTTTAATATTTAAATTAATTTGTTTTTTATCTAAAACTAACTTTAAATTTTCTTTTGCTAAGTAGGAACTTCTAGAAAATTTTTTTATAATTTTTGTAACCTTTTTACTTTCGTTCATCCATTTCTTAAAACCTCCATTTAGTACAGAAATTAAATTTGGATTATGATTAAAGTATAAAAAATTATACCAAACCCGACATGAACTTATTACATCTGAATTGTCGTAAATAATTATGTGATCAGAGTTTTTTATTCCAAAATTAGAAATAATTTTTTCCCAATCTTTCTTACTTGGAAGCATATGTGGAATAGGTGAATTTCGATCTGAATTCTTATCTAAATCAAAAAAAATTGCATTGTCGATATGACAATTTAAAAATTCTTTAAAACCATTTCTATTTGAATTAGGCATATGCCAACTACCATCAATTATTCTTACGTTCTCAATATTTTCCTCAAGCCAATCTGTAGTCACTAGATTTTTCATCTTGTGTTTTTTTCTATATATTTCTGATGGTACTCTTCTGCCTTGCAGTAGTTTAATATTTCAGAGATTTTTGTTTGCACTTTTCCATTAAATTTTTTATTAAACTCATTTTTAATTTCATCAGCTATGATTTTTTGCTTTTCATTTTCATAAAAAATTTCACTTCTGTATTGAGTGCCAATATCTGGATATTGCATATCTTTTTGAGTTGGATCGTGCATTTTAAAAAACAAATCTAGTATCTTTTCATAAGATATTATACGTTCATCAAAAGTTATTCTTACGACTTCAGCGTGTCCCGAGTTTCCTTTACACACTTCCTCATAAGTTGTTTTAGGGGATTGGCCACCGGCATACCCCACTTCTGTTTCTATAATACCAGGTTTATTTTTGAAGTTTTCTTCAGGTTTCCAAAAACAACCAAGTGCAAGTGTACATTTCTGCATAAGTTATTTATTATATATAAGAAAAATAAGGATATTAAATTGTTAGCACAAAATCAAATAGGCGTATTGTACATGGTAGCAAGTGTTATTTGCTTTTCAATAATGGATATTTGCGTTAAATGGCTAGATTATTATCCAGTTGGGCAGGTTTTATTTTTAAGATTTTTTATAGGATTTATTCCAATTTTTTTTATCATTCCAAAAGATAAAATTTTTAGTTTTTACAAAACGTCCCGTCCAGGACTTCATGCATTTAGGGCAATAACTGGAGCACTTGCTATTATAGCTTTATTTTATGGTTTAAGAGAGCTGCCTTTAGCTGATGTAGTCTCACTAACATTTGGTGGACCAATATTTGTAACAATAGCTTCTATATTCTTTTTATCTGAAAAAGTAGGTATTAAAAGATGGTCTGCAGTTTTTTTAGGATTTATTGGAATGCTGCTAATTACTCAACCAGCTTTTACAAATTTAAATTACTATTATATTTCTCCGATTATTTTTTGTATATTTTTTGCTTGTGTGGCAATCAGCGTAAGGTCTCTCTCTAAAACAGAAGAGAATTACACTATTGCATTTTATTTTACTTCTTTGTGCACTATCATAGGATTGTGTTCTATATTTTTTGTTGAATGGATAATGCCTACTAAAAAAGACTTTTTAATTTTTATTTTAATGGGTCTCTGTGGAAGTATCGCAAACTTGCTATTAACCCAAAGCTACAGACTAGCCGAAGCATCGCTTGTCACTCCAATAAAATATTTAAGTTTAGTTTTTGCAATTTTTTTTGGATTTTTTATATGGGATGAGTTACCTAAAATTTTGACGTTGATCGGCTCAATACTTGTAATTTTAAGTTCTTTAATTATTTTTACAAGAGAGTCTCAGTTGAAGAAACAAATTATCGCTCCAAGATCATGAGTATAAAACCAATGTACTGGAATAAGGCTAAAATAATTTTATCAAAAAAAGATAAAGTTATGAAAAAATTAATTAATAATTATAAAGATGGATCATTAATAACAAGAAATGACGTTTTTTTTTCACTTTGTAAAAGTATTGTTGGACAACAAATTAGTGTTGCGGCAGCTAATTCAGTTTTTTTAAAGTTTGAAAAAAAATGTAAAAACAAGATTACCGCTAAAATAGTTGATAGATTATCACATTCCAGCTTAAAAGCTTGCGGTTTAAGTAAACAAAAAATTAAAGGAATTAAAGAATTGGCTAAAAAAATAGTTAATAAAAAATTTAACCCTGATTTAATAAAAAAAATGAACGATGAAGAAGCTATCGAATATTTATCTAAATTAAGGCAAATAGGTAGATGGTCCGCTGAAATGATTTTACTTTTTACATATAATAGATCCAATATATGGCCTTTACAAGATATTGGTCTTCTCAGAGCTATATCAAATAATTATAATAAAAAATATTTTCCTCCAAAAAGTTTTTTGTTAAAACTCTACAAGAAATCTACCCCCTATTGTTCTGTAGCTACATGGTATCTTTGGAGATCAATTGATAACGAACCTATTCAATATTAAGTGCCTTCTACTATTTGAATACTTCTGTTAAACTTACCGCCTATCTTCATGGCTGCTTGATATTCTTCTGAATGATAAAAATTTAAAGCTTCTTCTGTGCTTGGAAACTCAATTAAAACTGTTCTTGGTGATGGAGTACCTTCAATTGTTTCTGCCTTACCTCCTCTGGAAAGGATTTTACCCTTATATTTTTTTATAGCCGGTGAAGCTTTTTCTGCATATTTTTTCACATTTTCCATATTTTCTAAATCTTTATACACCGCTATCCAATAAGCTTTCATTTACATCTCCTTAAAAATAAATTAACTTTTTTTATGACTAAGAAACTTATCATAGATTGGAAAGAGTATAATCTAATTGTAGAAAAGCTTGCAATACAAATTCATGAAAGTGATTACAGGCCAACAATGCTTATTGGAATTATGCGTGGAGGAGCTCCAATAATCGATGTTCTAAGTAGAGTTTTTAAATTAAAATGTGCTTATCTTGCGGTAGAGTCTTATTCTGGAGAAGGTACAGAAGACCAGCAAGGTGAGTTAGTTTTTTCTAGAGAAATCAGTTCCACGGTTCAAGATATGGGTGGTAGGTTACTTCTTTGTGACGATCTCTCTGATACAGGAGTAACTTTGCAAAAAAGTATGAATTGGCTTTACAATTATCCAGCAATAAAAAATATAGAGAGCATTAAAACAGCTGTACTTTGGAAGAAAAAAGACTCAATTTTTGAGCCGGATTTCTGTGCTCAAAGACTAGAGAGTAATCCATGGATAGTGCAGCCATTTGAGAATTATGAAGAAGTAAGAATTGAAGAATTAATCAAGAAACACAAAATTAAATAAGGGCCATTTTTATCTGGCCCCTAATTTTTAAGCAACTGAAAAACTTACAACACTTAAGATTGCTATAACCCAAATCGCGGGTGAAGTTGAATTAAATTTGCCTGTAAAGATTTTAATCAATGCATAAGAAATAAATGCTAACGCTATACCGTTGCTTATACTGTATGTGAGCGGCATCGTTATCATTGCTAAAACAGCAGGGCCAGACTCAGCAATATCATCCCATTCGATATCTGTAATATTTCTTACAAAAAGAATAGCAACATATAACAAGGCTGCACCGTCTATTTCTTTTGGTAAACTAGTTGCTAATGGAGAGAAAAATAAACAAGCTAAGAACAAAACTCCTATGACCAAAGAAGTCATACCAGTTTTACCACCAGCTTTTACCCCAGCTCCTGACTCAACATAACTTGTAACAGTAGTAGTGCCCATTAATGCACCAGCTACAGTTCCAACACTGTCAGACAACATAGCTTTGTTTATGTCTTTAACTTTTCCATCTTTACCAATTTTGCCAGCAACGTTGGCGACCGAGGTTAAGGTCCCTGCTGTGTCAAAAAAATCAATGAACAATAGTGTAAATATCACAGTTGACATTCCTGCGGTGAAAGCAGCTGTTAAATCAAATTCAAAAAGATAAGTCATTGGAGGAGGAGAGCTAACTATTCCATTAAATTTAGCTAAACCTGTGATCCAAGCGATAATACTAAACGCAAGTATACCTATTATAATATTACCTCTGACTTTCATTTTTTCTAAAACAATCATAACAACAAAAGCTAGACAACCAAGTATTACTAAGGGATTCTTTATATCTCCTAATGTTACAAGTGTAACGGGATGGTCTCCGACAACCCCCATTATTTCTAATCCAATAATTGCCAGAAACAAACCAATACCTCCACCGATTCCCAACTTTAAACTTTTTGGAATTGAATTTACTATCCATGCACGTAATGGAGTTAAAGATATTATTAAAAATAATACTCCTGCAACTAAACATGCACCTAATGCTGCTTGAGGGGTGTAACCCATGCCAGCGACTACTCCGAAAGCAACAAATGCATTAATCCCCATGCCAGGAGCCAGGCCTATTGGCCAAGTCTTCCCGTAGAACGCCATTATAAAACATGCGACTGCTGTTGCTACTATTGTTGCGGTAAATACCGCACCAAAATCAAAAAAACCTTTTTCTGTTCCAGCGAACTCGCCAGAAAGTATAAAAGGGTTTAAAAACATAATGTAAGCCATAGTTAGAAAAGTAGTAACACCAGCTATCACTTCAGTTTTAAAATTTGTTTTGTGTTTTTTGTACTCAAAATATTTTTCCATCATAAATAATCCTCCTGTTGATATTAAATACTCTGATTCGCCTTTAAAATCCTTTGAAATATTGGCGCAAACAAAACTTTACAACCTAGGGGTAATATTTCTGTTTATAAGTTTTAGGTGTAGTCTAGTTATTATTATATGAAAAAAATTATTTATATTTTAGCATTAATTTTTACCTCATTATTTTTGATTTCTTGTCAAACTGTCTCTAAAAAAATAGACGAAAAAACTTCTATTGAAGAAAAAGAGTTAAGTAAATGGTTAAACCAACCAGAAGAAGAATTAAAGATCGCATTTGGAGTTCCTGATAAAATTGAATTTACCAATAGCAGAAATAGATATTATATTTATGTTTCAGAAAAACTTAAAATAAAATGTGAAAGAAAGTTTGAGATTAATCCGAAAAATATGGTAGTAGGCTTTAGCAGTAAAAACTGTTTTTAAAGCATGAACACAAATAAAAAAACTCAATTTATTGATTATTTTATTAAAGGAATTAAAAAATCTAACAATTTAAAAATTGGGGTAGAGCAAGAAAAATTTTTATTTGAAGGGGAAAGCAAAAAAAGAATTACTTATAAAAAATTAAAAGAAGTTTTTAAAAATCTAGAAAAAAATAAATGGAAACCTTTATTAGAAAAAGATAATGTAATCGGTTTAAAGCGAGGTAAGCAACAAATCACAACAGAACCAGGTCTTCAATGTGAACTTTCTGGTGAGCCTCTAGAAAACATTCATAAAGTTTGCAGTGAAAGTTCAAATTATTTAGAGGAAATTAAGGAAGCAAGCAAAGACCTTAATATTGTTACCGCCTCAGTTGGCTTCGATCCTTTCAATTCAGTTTCGGAGATTCCAAAAAATCCCAAAGAAAGATATAAAATAATGAGTGAAGAAATGCCAAAGGGAGGTCAACTAAGTTTGGATATGATGTATAGAACCTGTGGGATACAAATTAATTTTGATTATACCTCAGAAAAAAATTTTGAAAAGATTTTTAGAATAGGAAATTATTTAACCCCTCTTACTATCGCTATATTTGCAAATTCTCCATTTAAAGAAAGAAAACCAAGTGGATACCTGTCTTATAGATCAAAAGTTTGGCAACAAACATCAAGAGGCGGAATTATGCCTATAGCATTTGAAAAAATGACATTTGAAAAATATTTTGATCATACCGTAGATTATCCAATTCTTTTTGCTATTAGAGATAAAAATTATATAAAACCTAACGGGCAGACTTTTAAAGAATTTATTTTAGGAAATTTTAAAAATTTAAAAGAAGAAGCAACTGTGCAAGATTTTGAGAATCACCTTGCAACGATCTTTACTGAGGTTAGATTAAAACAGTATGTTGAGCTAAGATCACTTGATACTTGTGATTGGGGTTGCATATGTAATGGTCCTGCATTTTTCACAGGATTATTTTATGGTCCTATAGATGAAGTTTTTAATATTGTCACTAAATGGAAAAAAGATAATGTGATAAACGCTTACATGCAGTCACCAAAAAAAGGACTTGCAACAGAACTTGAGGGAAAAAAATTATATGAATGGGGAAAAATTTTTCTTAAAATTTCAAAAAAAGGGCTAGAGGAAAGAAAAAAATTGAATGTAAGTGGTAAAAATGAAACTATTTATTTAAAACATGTAGAGGATATACTTAAAAGAAAAACTAACAGAGCTGAGTTACTATTGAACCAATTTAAGTCAGCTAATAATTTAGATTTTTTTAATGATGAAAAAGAAGATTTTAGCTATTCAGGGCTCTAACCTAAGTAAAATTAATATTAAGACTGATACAACTCTTTTTTTGGCATTGGAGGCACAAAAAAGAGAATATAAAATATATTACTTTGAACCAAAAGATCTAAGCTTTTTGAATGGGAAGGTTCAAGCTAAATGTGTTCAACTAACTTTTTTTGAAAATAAGAAAACTTTCTACAAAATCAACAAAAAGCTAAATCTCGACCTCTCTAAAGCAAAAGTACTTTTAATAAGAAATGAACCTCCTTTTAATCAACAATACATAAATACGACTTTTATTTTAGAACATATTACTAATAAAGTTAAAATTCTTAATCACCCCAAAAATATTAGAGAAGTACCAGAAAAGCTTTTCTCTATACGTTTAATTAAATATATGCCCCCAACTTTAATTAGCGAGGACTCAATGGAGATTAAAAAATTTTTTAAAAGATACAAAAAAATAATAATCAAGCCTATTGATGGATATAGTGGTAATGAAGTTATCTTATTAAAAGGTTTTAAAATTAAAATTATCAATAAATATTTAAACAAATATAATCATGTAATTTTTCAAAAATATTTACCTAAAGTGTCAAATGGAGATAGAAGAGTTTTTATAATAAACGGAAAGATTAAAGGTTCTATTACAAGAGTGCCGAGGAAAGGAAGTATATTGTCTAATATGAGTAAAGGAGCAGTTGCAAAAATAAATTTACTTACAAAAAAAGAAATTAAAATTAGTAAAATTGTTGCTTCTATGCTTGTAAAAAATAACATTTATTTTGCAGGCATAGATTTTGTTCAAGGCCAATTAATCGGAGATATTAATGTGACTAGTCCAACAGGAATAAAAACTTATTATCAGCTTACAGGAATCAATTTGGCTAAGTATTTTTGGGATAATATTTAGTCTAAAATTTTTGCTGTTTTAAAAATAAAACTGTATTCTTCAGCTAATTCAGTTATCGCGTTGTCTCGCCCACTCATACCACCGTGTCCAGCAGCTTTCATTTTACATTTTAAAAGCTGTATGTTGCTATCACTTTTAACATCTCTTAATTTAGCTATATATTTGACGGGCTCAGAGTAGAGGACACGATTATCAAATAAAGAGGTAGTAATAAGCATCGAAGGGTAAGACTTTTTTTTTAAATTGTTATAAGGAGCGTAAGATAAAATATATTCAAAGTAATCCTTGTTTTTAATAGGGTTTCCCCAAAGCTCCCATTCAGCTGGAGTTAGAGGAAGTTTTTCATTTAACATTGTTGTCATTGTATCTACAAAGGGAACAAGTAAAAGCATAGCAAAGAATAACTCAGGCGCCATATTAGCCACAGCTCCACCTGTCAAGCCTCCAGCCGATCCTCCATAAAAACAAATTCCTCCCTTATATGTGTACCTTTGTTCGATTAAATGTGTGGCACAAGCTATATAATCTAAGAATGTATTTTTCTTTAATTTCTTTTTTCCTTCTTCATGCCATACATCTCCTAGATCTCCTCCACCTCTTACATGAGCAATTGCAAATATCATGCCTCTATCTACCAAACAGAATCTCGATGCACTAAAAGATGGAGAAATACTATGTTTGTAAGCTCCATAAGCATATAACAGCATTTTAGACTTACCATCCTGTTTTGAATTTTTTAACCTTACTAAGCTGATGGGAACCATTCTTCCATCCTGAGATTTTGCTTTTATCCTCTCAACCACATAGTTATCCGGATTGTGCCCTGACGGTATTTCTACTTCTTTCACAAGTTTTTTTTCTTTTGTTAAAATATCATATTCATAAATTTTACCAGGGGTTGCCATACTTTCCCAACTAACATTAATTTTAGTAGTATTGGAATCTTTCTGTATCAGGGATGCACCAGGTGAACCTATAACTTCTTTAGAAATTTTAATTTCTTCTTCTAAATTATTTTTAATGTTTCTTACAAATAATTTTGAAATAGCATCAGATTTTTCTCCTCTAATAATAAAATCATCTAAAAAATCAAAACCTCCTATAACAGTTTCTTTTTTTGCTGGAATAAATACCTCTAAGTCATCTATGTTATCTTTTCTGCAGCGTAAAACTTTAAAATCCCTAGCATTCTTATTTGTGTGTACATAAAAATACTCTTTCCAAGAGTCAATTGAATATCGAACATCTTTCTCCCTTTTGTGAAATAGTTTAGGCTTTATTTTAGATTCATTAGATGAAAAAAAATATTCTTCGGTGGTTATATGGTCAGATGTTGTAATGACAAAAAATTTTTCATCTGAAGTTAAATTTATACTACATGTAAATGTAGTATCCTTTTCTTCAAAAATTAATTCGTCTTTTTCTACTGTTTCCCCTAAGATGTGCTTATAGATTTGTCTAGGCCGATGAAATTTATCAAGCTTTGAGTAAAAAAAACTTTTGCTATCTAAAGACCATGTAACACTTCCACTTGTATTGTTTATTTGATCTTTTTCTTCTGAATTTGTTTCAAGATTTCTGATATGTATAGTGTAATACTCTGAACCTTGAAGATCTAAGGAATATGCTAAAAATTTATCAGAATGAGAAACACTAACAGTTCCAAGACCAAAGTATTCAGAGCCATGTTTTTTTTTTTCAATATCACCGTCAAAGTAAACTTGCTCAGGTTTTGATCCATCAATTATTTGTCTCAATCTTTTACTATAATTTCCACTAGCCTCAGTTTTTGACCAGTAATAATACTTTTTATCTTTAAATTTAAGTGAAGTATCGTCCAATTTAATTTTCGATTTAATTTCATTAAATATCTTTTTTTGTAAATTTTTTGTGTCTGAAAAATATTCTTCAGTAATTTTGTTGTTTTCTTCAATATATTCTTTTACATCTGGCAACAATTTAGTTGGGTCTTTTAAAACCTCTAGAATATTTGGTTGATCGACCCATGAATAATCGTCATTTAATTCAATTTCATGATATTTTTTTATACTCTTTAATTTTTTTAATTTTGGTATATTCATAATTAGGAAGTTATATGAATTTGTTTTTATTGGGAATTATCATTTTTGTCATTATTTATCTTTTTTTAAACTGGTTTGCACAAACAAGTTCTAAAAAACTTGTTTTAACAATAAAAAAAACAGCCGTATACCTCTCTCTTGCATTGGCTGCAATTTTAACAATCGGTGGTAAATATATTTTCTCATTACCTTTTTTGTTTGTAATTTTAAGTGGTTTAAAGATTAAAGGACTATCAGCTCTTCAAATGTTTCAATTGTGGAGATTGATACAGTTTTTAAAAAACTCAGGAAAGTTTAGAGATCAATTTGGAAAATCTCAAAGCTCCTCAAGCATTACTAACGATGAAGCATATAAATTATTAGGATTAACAAAAGGTTGCTCCAAAGAAGAAGTTTTGCAAGCCGCAATGAAGCTTCAAAAAAAAATTCATCCTGACATGAATAGAGAAATCAAAACAGAGAGGCTAAGTCAACTAGTCAATGAAGCAAGAGATAAAATTTTAAAAAATGATTTTTCTTAATTTAATAATTCTGATGCCTTGTTAAAAACTTTTTCATAAGATATTTTGTCTTTTCCCAAAGTATCATGCGTTGTTGACTCTTCAGTTTCGCCTTCAGGAATAATAATTGAAATATTTTTTGAATATTTGCCATATGCCATTACAGGGCTGTCCATGAACAAACCTAAGCAACGTAAACCTAATGCAGAAGATATATGAAGCCAACCTGTGTCATTTCCAATATACAAATCACAGTTTTTAATAAGTGGTAAAGTTTCATTAATGTTTAATTCCGAAAAAGAAAAACATTTTTTTCCTATCTTGGAATTTAAAAATAATTCAACTAATTTTTTATCATTATTTCCACCAGCTAATAAAAAGTTACAAGGGAATTTTTTGTTTAATTCTTCACATAGTTTTATATAATTTTTTACATCCCATCTTTTTGTAGGGCCGCTTGCCGAGAATCCAAGACAAATATTTTTCTCTGAAGTTTTAAAATTTTTTTTCGCTTTTAAAATTTTATCATTATTTACATTTAATATAGGCTGGGTAGAAACAATTTCACCTATCGCATTTTCAGTAAATACTTTTGCCGATACGACCACATTATCATTTTTTCTAAGTAATGGGTATTGTAAAATAATTTTGATACTACAAAATTTTGCAAGCAAAAAATATCTTAATGAGTTACTAAATATATAAACTTTATCAAATTTTTTTGATTTAATGATTTTAATTAAATTTAAAAAACCAACAACACCATCATGGGTTCCCGTGTTATTTTTGGTTCTATCTAATAAGATTATCTCATTGATATTTTTATCATCATCTAATAGCTCATTTGCACGAGAGTTCTTTTTGACCAAAAGTGAAACAGCAGTACTATTCTTTTTTGAAATAGCGTGAATATAGGGCAAATATATAACCATATCTCCCATGCCAATCTTTGGTTGTATTACAAGAACTTTCATTTTTTATTTTATTATTATAACTTAGACAAAATAAATTAGGTAAGATTATGATTAAAAGAGGCGTATACGCGGCGGGGCTAAGCATATTAAATGATGATCGCACTTTAAATATAAACGCTACGATTGCTCACGCGGAGGGTATAATTAAAAATGGACTGCACGGTGTTTTCTTTTTTGGATCAACTGGACAAAGCCAATTAATATCTATTACGGAAAAAAAGGAATTAATAGCTAGTTTAGCGAGCAGTAAGTTAAGAAAAAAATTTTTTTTAGGAACAGGTAATAATTCTTTAAAGGAAAACATTGATCTAATTAAGTACGCATTAGAATATAGTTTTCAAACTTTTCTAATTATGCCACCTGCGTATTACAAAGGAAATACTGATCAAGGAGTTTTTAATTTTTATGCTTCGATTATATCAAAAGTTCCTAAGGTCAAAATTATTTTATATAATTTTGAAAAATTAAGTGGATATAAGTTTACACCCGAGGCTGTAACTAAACTAGTTATAGCTTTTCCAAAAAATATTATTGGATGTAAGGACTCAAGTTACAATCTTTTTGAAAACTTAAAATTGAATAATTTTTTAATATTTCCAGGCTCTGAGTCAAAACTTCTTAAAGGACTTAAACTAGGTTGTGCAGGATGTATTTCAGCAGTCACAAACGTTACACATGAATTAGCTAGAAGTGTGTTCGATGATTTCGAAAATCAAATTGAACCAAAACTTAATAAAAAACTTATAAGTGTTAGAGAAATTTTTGATCAATATAATTTAATTTCAGCCTTACACAGCTTTATTTCAGTGAAAGACGAAAAGTATAAAAATCTTTTACCCCCATTAGTTTTATTATCAAAAGAAAAACAAAAAGAAATCTTGAATAAATTAGAAGTGATAGAATTTATTTCAAGCAATAATTTGGCAGCATAGATTTTATGAGTGCAGTTGCAAGATTACTAAATAAAACACTTAATCAGGGAGGGATAATCTTGGTAGATTACTCAGGTCAAAAATTTATATGTGGAAATCCTAAAAAAGAAAAACCGATTACATTAAAGTTATTAAAAAGTAATTTAAACTGGAAACTCATTATAAATCCAGATTTATCATTTCCTGAAGCCTACATAGAAGGTAATATAATAATAGAAAATGCTACATTAAGTGAATTTCTTAATTTAATTTTTAAAAATATAGGAAGAAAAGAAATAACTAGGAGTTCATATTTTCTAAAAAAATTTTTTCAACACTGGAGGTTTGTTAGTAATTTTAATTTTCCAGGAAAATCAAGAAAAGATATTCAATACCATTATGATATTGGTGGGGTTAAAGGTGAAAAACTCTATGATATATTTTTAGACAAGAAACACAGACAATACTCTTGCGCTTATTTCAAACACGTAAAAGATACCTTGGAAGAAGCTCAACAAAATAAAATAGATCATATTATAAAAAAACTAAAAATAGAACCGGGACAGAAAATATTAGATATAGGGTGTGGATGGGGTGGACTAGCTTTTGAAATAGCGAAACAAACAAAATGTGAGGTTAAAGGTATTTCCCTAAGTAAAAATCAAATTAATTACTGTAATGAAAAAGCAAAGGAATATAATTTAGACAATCAGGTAAGTTTTGAACTTATTGATTATAGAGATATAAAAGGCACATTTGATAGAATAGTAAGTGTTGGCATGCTTGAACATACGGGTAAAAAATTTTACCGAACTTTTTTTAAAACCGTTAATAGACTTCTTAAAGATGATGGTATCAGTTTAATCCATACAATTGGTACTATTGACTATTCACAACCTCCAGCACCCTTTATACAAAAATATATATTTCCTGGAGGTGTAGTTCCTTCATTAAGTGAACTAATTAATCCAATAGAAAAAACAGGTTTGATCGCTAATGATATTGAGACACTAATTAGACATTATGACAAAACTTTAGAGAGCTGGTTAGAAAGGGTTAGAGAAAATAAAGGTAAAATTAAAGATATGTTTGATGAAAAATTCTACAGAATGTGGGAGTTTTACCTTGCTAGCTGCGCCTCTGTCTTTAAATATAAGGATCTAGTAGTTTTTCAATTGCAGCTTGTGAAGAATTTTGACTCTATTCCAAGTAATCGAAGAGACTATATTTATATATAAATTCTGTGTATTTAAAGAGAAGGTAGCATGAAAAAAAAAAGAAAATCTAAAAAAAATAAAGGAAAAAAAAAATTAGCTAAACTTGTAAAAAAAACAAGTAAAAAAAACAATTACAAAAAAAAAAAATATAAAAAATATAAAAAATTCAAAAAGAGAAAAAAAACTAAACTTAGAAATATTAGAAAAAAAACACTTAATGTTAAAGTTTATTCAGCGCAAACAATAATTGCTATAATAAGATTCGTTGATAGAGTAAAATCAACCCTTAACTTTAATTTCAATATAGATAAATCTTTACAAAATTTTTTCCAAGGAATATCAGATAAAATATCAAATAAGGTTAGTGGTATAAAATTAATTATAGAGGAAGAGAGACAGAGAAAGAAAGAAAGAAAAATTAAACAAATGCAGCTAGAAAAAGCTGAGTCTATCAAAAAATCTAAGTTAGAAAAACAGTTGGCTCTTGAAGCAAAACAAAGAGAGTTTAGAGAAGAGATAAAATTAGAAAAAGAAAGAAAAAAAGACCTTCAAAAATTCATTCGGCTAGAACAAGCAGAGGTTCGCAGAGAACAGGCTGAGAAGCAAAGGAAATTTTTAGCACAGTTAAAATTAGAAAAAAAGATTGAACAATTTAGAAAGAGAGAAGCATTAGAAATAAAAAACTTAGAAAAATTTGTTTTAAGTCAAGAAAGAGAATCTTATGCTGGCATAGAAGAAAGAATAGATTTTATCAAGCAAAAATATCAGGCTTTACGAGATCAAAAGATCAAAAAAAGAATTGAAGAATTAGGTATCGAAGTTACTGATAGTGACACAAGAATAGAACTTTTAGAAAAAGAGAGACAGTATAATATTGATAGGCAAAAAATAGAATTTGCTTTAGAAAGTTATTACCGCTCAATGGCCTCTTGCGTTTTTCAACTTAATAAGAAATGGATACCAAAAAAAATGTCATTACTTCGTGTACTAGATTACCGATACGAGAGTAGTAGCATTTATATAAAGTTTGATGAAGAACCAGATGAACAATGGCTTATGTTAGTTTACATTAAAGACAATAATCCAGACGCAGGTGTAATTGTCGAAGATAAGACAAATCCGGAAAAAAATAACTCTGTTGAGTATAAAACTAATGAAATTTTCAAGTTTTCAGATGCTTTGGTTGATAGCTTAACAAATCTTTTAGACAGAGAAAGAAAAAAAAGAAAAGTTAATCAATAACTTCACTTAATTTTTTAACTTCTCCTATTTTAAAAGTAATAGTATCTCTTTTTTTGAACCCAAATTTTTCCGCGCTATTTTTAAATCGGACTGGCGGCTCCATTATAGGCTCTAAAGATAAAACGACGGTTCCCCAATGCATACCTATTACTTTTTTACTTTTCAAATCTTTTGCAATTTTCAAAGCTTGTTCCGGATTAGTATGGTAAATAGACTTGTCTTTTATTGGCATCATTGGAAAAAAATTATAAGCTCCTATGTTAATAAAAGTTATATCAATTGGCCCATATTTTTTTCCAAGAACTTTGTAAATGTCTCCTTCACCCGTATCACAACCGAATAAAATTTTTTTACCTTTATATTCAATTAAAAAACTTCCCCAAAGAGTTTTATTGGTGTCCCATAAACTTCTTTTGCTCCAGTGTACGCTTGGTATCAATGTTACCTTAATATCATTATTTACTTGAATTTTATCATACCAATCAAGTTCATTTACATCTTTATAATTTTTAAAATATTTACCTAGCTTCAGAGGAAGAATAACTTTAGAATTTTTATAAGGAAAATTTCTAATTGTAGACATGTCTTGGTGATCATAATGATTATGAGTAAGTAAAAATAAGTTTATTTGAGGTAATTCTTTAAGTTTTAATGCCGGGGGCACATATCTTTTTGGACCAAAAATTAAAGGCCCTGTATTTTTTGAAAACAAAGGATCAGTAATAATTGTTGTGTTCCCTAATTTAATTAAAAACGTTGCATGTCCAATCCAAGCTATATAGTCACTATTCTTATTTTTTTCTAGATTTTCTAGTACAATTTTTCGCGAAACGACATGATCTTCGGGAAATTCAATTTTAATTTTTTTTCTTTCTTCGTTAAAAATTTTATAAGACCATTTGACATTAGAATCTCTCTCAGGAGAACCCTCAGGATTTCTAAAAGTTCCATCGGGTAAGTGGTGAAAAGGTTTTTTTTCCATAGTTAATAGTGTTTGATTAAATAATAAAAAAATTAATATCAAGCCAATATATTTGATCATTAATTTATCTATCTTTTTTCTCTTGTTTTTTTATTTATTTTATTTCCGTAGTCTTGAATTTTATTCCACTCACTTTTTTTTTTAGCTAAATTTTCTGCTTTACGAGACATAATAAGAGGAAATAAAGTTAAAGCTAAGGCTATTACGACGCATAAAATAATAACAATTAAATTCATTATGCGCCTTAATAGCAGTACTAGTTAAGTTTTAAAATACTAAATTAACTATTTTTTTTACAGTTTTCTTTATTTATTTTTTTGTCGAACGTTTTTTCAGTGCTTTTATCCACAAACCATACAAATGACTTTTCAAAGCTGCCATCAGACCCTGCTGAAGTGCAACGTTTGCCAACTTTAACGCTTTGTGTTGAACAATTAGTTAACAATAAAAATAAACTTAATATAGATAATATTTTCATAATTTATATTTAATATTTAAATTTGTAATTTAA
>MDTB01184743.1_pt1 | contig 24390 bp, 28 predicted proteins | sample 811161 | NCBI WGS metagenome assembly MDTB01 (sample SAMN05326650, study PRJNA326480) | marine metagenome | isolation source: seawater | place: Mediterranean Sea | collected 2009
AATGCAGCTTCAGCATACCACTATAATGGAGACGGGTGGCATGAAAGGAAGAAGGAAGGAGCTCGTGCGTGAAGCGTTACACGAATTGCTTCAAAAAGGGTTTGGGGTTTCAAATATTCACAGTGAGTATGGTATGACCGAAATACTTTCGCAGGCCTATTCCAAAGGAAAGGGTTTGTTTCGCCCATCATCTAGTATGAAGGTACTGATTAGAGATGTACACGAGCCAAACAAAATATCTAAAACGGGTTCAGGAGGCATCAATATTGTTGACTTATCCAACAAAGATTCTTGTGCATTTTTAGCTACTCAAGACCTTGGTAAATGCAATGCCGATGGCACTTTTGAAGTATTGGGAAGATTTGATGATTCAGATGTTAGAGGTTGTTCGCTTATGATGGCATAACAACAAGTAAAAAATAATTTTTCTTTCCGCGTTGTAGCAAAATATAATTACCACAAATAAGGTCTAAAGAAGTGATGTACTTTGACTCTGTTACCTTTTTTTTGTTTACAGAAATCGAATTTTCTTTCAATGCCCTGCGCGCCTCTGCATTGGATTTTAGAAAGCCAGTCTCAGCTGCTAATGCATCAGTTATAGAAAGTCCGTCGGCTGTTAATTTTTGAGCTGTTATTTCTGCTTTAGGAACGCCCTCAAAAATATCCAACAGCGTTTGGGCGTCTAATGCTTTTAGTGCATCTGTTGTCGACTTGCCAAATAAAATTTGAGCAGCTTGCTCTACACGTGCTACTGCGTCAGACGAATGAACCATGGCAGTAACCTCTTGTGCCAGTTTGCGCTGAAGCTGTCTTTGGTGTGGCATTTCACGGTGAGTATCTATTAGCGTATTAATTTCACCTTTGGTCAGAAAAGTGAAAATCTTGATATACTTTTCAGCATCTTCGTCGGAAACATTCAGCCAATATTGATAAAACTTATAAGGCGATGTTTTTTCCGGATCTAACCAAACATTACCACCTTCTGTTTTTCCAAATTTAGTGCCGTCAGATTTTGTAATGAGCGGACAGGTTAGGGCATAGACTTTACCAGATAGTTTGCGTCTGACAAGTTCCGTTCCTGTAGTAATATTTCCCCATTGGTCGCTTCCGCCCATTTGAAGTAAACAATTGTAGTGCTCATATAAATAAAGAAAATCATACCCTTGAATAAGTTGATAGGTAAACTCTGTAAAAGACATGCCGTCTTTGGCATCTGCGCCGAGGCGCTTTTTTACAGAGTCTTTTGCCATCATATAATTCACCGTAAGGTGTTTGCCAACATCACGGGCAAAATCAATAAGTTTAAATGAAGACATCCAATCCATATTATTGACCATAACTGCACAATTGGGCTTGTTGCAGTCAAAATCTAAAAATTTTAGTAGTTGTTTTTCAATACCGTTACAGTTTTGCTCAAGTATTTTATTGTTTAGTAAATTTCGCTCAGTAGATTTCCCAGATGGATCACCAATCATTCCAGTTGCGCCACCAACAAGTGCATAAGGTTTATGACCATAACGTTGAAAATGCATCAAGATCATGATTTGAACCAAGCTACCAATGTGTAGCGAATCCGCAGTTGGATCAAAACCAATATATCCAGATATCATTCCCTTAGCAAGGGTTGCGTCGGTTTCAGGCATGATGTCGTGCACCATTCCGCGCCAGGTAAGTTCTTCTACAAATGATGCCATATACTTATTTTTAGCAAATATAAACCTATGTTAACGAACCTAAAAGACAGTGCTAATTTTTATTATCGATTGGTGGTAGTTTAGCTAGTCCTAATGAATCGCTTTCTTGCATCGCTTTTAAACTTGATTCAACCGTTTTAAAAATGCGTGTATAATGCTTGGATTTTGAGGCGTAATAAGTATTGTTTTTCACAAATGTAAGGCTATCTATTCCGTGAAATTTATAAAGTGAGTCCAAGGGTACATAGTGTTTTTGGTTATATCTATTAGCTGCATTAATTAAGGCCAAATCAATGTGAAAATTGATGAATTGTTCTTCACTCATAAAGAGCTCGGGTTTAGCAATTCTGTCTTGCGAACAAGAAGCTAATCCCAAAAAGACAGCAAATACAAAAAAAATTCTCATGTCATAAAACTTAAAGGTTTGGCTTTATTAAATTCTTTTATCAATCCGTTTTCATACATAAGCGATCCATTTAGAAAGGTATGGGTTACAGCACCGCGTAATGTTGTCCCCTCCAAAGGAGACCAACCACATTTGTATAAAAGATTATCACGAGTAATGGTATGTTCTTTATTTATATCAACTAGAACTAAATCAGCATAGTAACCGGCTCTTATGTAGCCACGTTCTTTAACAGAAAATAAAATGGCTGGGTTATGACACATTTTCTCTACTACTTTCTCAAGGCTAATTTTTCCTTGGTTTACGCATTCAAGCATTAAAGCTAGCGCATGCTGCACCATTGGTCCGCCTGACGGTGCTTTTGTATAAACCTGATTTTTTTCTTCTAAAGTATGTGGCGCATGGTCGGAAGCAATAATATCAATACGATCATCGTTTAGTGCTTCCCAAAGACCCGCTCTATCTGCTGCAGACTTTACTGCGGGGTTCCATTTAATATGGGTGCCTTTTTTTGAATAGTCTTCGTCAGAAAACCACAAATGATGAATACAAACTTCAGAAGTAATTTGTTTTTCAGATAAGGGCACATCGTTTTGGAATAATGCTGTTTCTCTTGCCGTTGATAAATGAAAAACATGTAAACGTGCGCCTGTTTCTTTAGCCAATGCTATGGCTTTTGAAGAAGATAGATAGCAAGCCTCGGCAGAACGAATATCTGGATGATGTTTGATGGGAATATCATCTCCAAATTTTTTGACATATTTGGAAAGATTAGTCTTTATCGTTTGTTCGTCTTCACAGTGTACAGCAATGGGAAGTCTAAATACTGAAAATATTTCTTTCAATATGTTAGGGTCATCTACCAGCATATTACCCGTCGAAGAACCTAAAAACAACTTTAGTCCAGGTGTAGTTTCAAGGTCAATTGCCTTTATTTCCTCAAGATTGTCATTAGTACCACCAAACAAGAAGCCATAATTAACCCAAGAGCTTTGGGCAGCCACATCAAGCTTATCTTTAAACGCCTGTACGGTAGTGGTTTGTGGGTCGGTATTAGGCATCTCTAAGAAAGAGGTAATCCCTCCAGCCAAACAAGCTTTTGATTCTGTGCCGATGGTTGCCTTGTGAGTAAGTCCTGGTTCACGAAAATGAACTTGATCATCAATACAACCTGGAAGTAAAAACTTCCCTGATGCATCTATTACTTCTACATCCTGAGTCGCAGTAATGTTGGAACTAATTGAAGCAATCCGCTCTCCCTCAATAAGTACGTCTAGAAATGCTGTTTGCCCTTCGTTCACAATTTTAGCCCCTTTGATTAATGTTTTGATCATACTTGTTTTTTAAATACACTGCGCCATTTCATACAAATAATACCAAATATAGCTTCATTAACAATAGATGTATTCATTTTTGACTCCCCTGCGATTCTGTCTGTAAAAGTAATGGGGAATTCGACAATTTGAAAGTTCTTTTTCCACAACCAAAATTTAAGTGCAATTTGAAAGGCATATCCTTTAAATTCTATATCATCTAAATTAAGTGAGGAGAGTGCCTTGATTTTATATCCTACAAATCCAGCAGTAGGGTCGGCAATAGGCAGACCAGTAATGATTCTAACATATAGAGATGCGCCAAGAGAAAGTACAATTCTGCTCAAAGGCCATTTTCGTACACGTATTCCTTTTTTATATCTAGAACCCACAACTACATCAGCATTATTCTGTTCAAGCATTAGCAACATTTCCGTTAGTGCTTTTGGCGGATGGGAAAAGTCTGCATCCATTTCAAAAAGATAAGTATAACCATTATCCATCGCCCACTTAAACCCATGAATGTAAGCCGGTCCTAGCCCTTCTTTATTTTGACGCACGAGTAAATGAAGTTGAGGAAATGTTGCCTTTAAGCTATGAACTATATTAGCAGTACCGTCTGGGGAGTTGTCATCGACAACCAACATATCAAGGGGTACAGGCAAATCCACTATGGCACGTATGATACCTTGAATATTTGCTGCCTCATTAAATGTAGGGATAACTACAACTGTTGAGTTCATACACAGCTAAAATACGCATTTAAATAAGTGGATGACACTTAAAAATTTAGATACTTTTGTGTTATGTATGAGCTGCGAGAACTTGGTGACCACTATTTTGGACTTTGTTTAATTTTGACCTTGACGATACTTGCAGCACTAAAACTTCTTAATCCCTGGCGCCTAAATTCTTTAATGCATTTTTGGATTGGGGTTAGATATACTGAAGTGTTTAATAAGACTTTCAAGTTAAACAGGGCTTTTTCAATATTGACTTTTGTATTTAGAAGCCTGGTGTTTGGCGTTGTTCTAAGTATTTTTAAAGACAAGAGCTTTTACATATCAAGTTTTGATGGTAAAGTATTGTATTACGCTTGTGGTTTCATGATTTTTTGGATAATTAGGACATTTATTGAAAGTATTATTATATTATTTTTCAATAAGCAAGAAGAATTCTTCAGGATAATTCACATACGCACCCTAAACAAAGAAAAAACTGCCTTTTTTTATAGCTGTTTAATAAATAGCTTAGCTTTCATTGGATTGGGTAAAATATCATCCATAATTATTGCTTCCAGCTATGCAATAGCTGTCTTTGTCATTCATCTCAATATGATAAAATTATATTTTAAGCATCTCAACGTTATGCCGGTCTATATTATTTTGTATATTTGCACCTCTGAAATTGCCCCTTTATGGATAGTGTTACACGTACTCAAGTTTTGACAAAACCGGAAAAAGTAAAAACAATTTTGGTTTCTCAACCTGCGCCGTCAATTGAAAATTCTCCATACAACCAACTTATTGAAAAGCGTAAGGTCAACATAGACTTCAGGCCCTTTATACACGTTGAGGGTGTGTCTTCAAGAGAAGTTCGCTTGCAAAAAATTGACATCACTAAGTTCAGTTCAATTATTTTCACAAGTCGTAATGCTGTTGACCATTTCTTTCGTCTGGCTGAAGAATTACGCTACACAGTACCTAACACCATGCGTTATTTTTGTCAATCTGAAGCAGTTGCATACTACTTACAAAAATATGTTGTGTATCGTAAACGAAAAATTTATGTTGGTAAACGTACACTTGATGAGTTGTTAAAAGAAATTGTTAAATATAAAGAAGAATCTTTTCTGCTTCCATGCTCTGATAGACTCAAGGCCAGTATTGCGGAAAAGCTGGACGCCAATGGTATTAACTGGACAAAAGGTGTTTTTTACAAAACAGTTATCAGTGATTTATCTGATTTAAGAAACGTTTATTACGATATCTTGGTGTTTTTCAGTCCATCTGGTATAGAATCATTGTTTCATAATTTTGCTGATTTTGATCAGAAAGACACTCGTATTGCAGTGTTTGGAACTTCAACAAAAAAAGCGGCTTTAGACAAGAATTTACGCATAGACATTTTAGCACCTACACCAGAAAATCCGTCGATGACCAAAGCCCTAAGCGATTACATAGCTAAGGCTAACAAGCGTTAGATTAGTCCCTTATAAATCCTACGAGTAAATTCATCCACCCTAGAATAAGCATTAACCCACCTACTGGGGTTACTGGAGCCAAAATAGCTGTCATGCCTGTTTCGGGGTACAAGGTTGACAAAGACAAGAGATAAATAGAAATCGAAAATAACAGGACTCCAATTATAAATAGCTGAGCGGATTTATAAATAAACTTTTGCGAATTAGTTGTTAAGCTTAAAAAAAGTAATGCCATCCCATGAAAAAATTGATGCCGTGTCCCTACCTCAAAGGATTGAAGGGTGTCTGGAGACAATATATCCGACAATAAATGTGCCCCAAAAGCACCTAAGATAACAGCGCTTCCACAAAAAAGTACCCCCCATATTTTCAACTGTTTATGCTTCATTTTATTTTCTTCTAAAATAGTTTATTAGTTTTATAGACTCAATATAAATGTATTGAAAAAAGAGGACAACCAATTTTCGTTAGACGGCATAGACAAAGCCATATTGCGTGTGTTGATGGAAAACGCAAGAACCCCCGTACAAGAAATAGCACGACAACTTGACCTATCAGGCACAGCCGTACACCAAAGGCTAAAAAAACTTGAAGACGCCAATCTAATTAGTGGTAGTTATTTAAAACTAAATCCTGCATCTCTTGGCTATTCCACAACAGCCTATATTGGCGTATACTTGGATAAAGCCATGCGAAATCCTGAGGCTGTCGCTCAGTTAAAGAAAATTAAAGAAGTTGTGGAATGCCACTATACAACTGGAAACTGGAGTATTTTAATTAAAATATTGTGTAAAAATAACGAACACTTGATGCAGGTACTTAACCATGAGATTCAATCGATTGAGGGGGTTTCAAGAACCGAAACCTTCATCTCTTTGCATCAACAAATCGATCGACAAATCAGTATTTAGCGCCTAGACCCGGTAGTCACACTAAGTGCAAAATAAATGAGCGTTGCTAGTGATCCTATTGCAGCGACAACATAAGTTCGTGCTGCCCAGTTTAAGGCATCTTTTGACATGGCAAATTCACGTTGGTTGACCATGTTTTTGCGTTGTAACCAAGCAAGTGCACGCTTACTTGCATCATACTCAACTGGCAATGTGATAAAACTAAACAAAGTACCTAATCCAAAGAGCGCTACACCTGCAAGAGCTAGGTTGTAACCCATAGCCGAACCAAGGCCTAACATAAACCCTCCAAAAATAATATACATGGATATTCTTGAAGCCACACTTACCACAGGGACCAAAAGTGAACGAAATTGCAACCACTCGTAGCTTTGGGCGTGTTGAACGGCATGGCCACACTCGTGGGCAGCCACAGCAGCAGCAGCAGCATTTGCGTGGTTATAAACGTTTTCACTTAAATTTACAGTTCTAGTTTTAGGGTTGTAGTGATCTGTTAGCTTACCTCGGACAGATGTTACTTTTACATCACGAATGCCGTGGTCAGCCAACATCTTTTCGGCTATTTCTTTACCCGACATTTGATTACTCAACTGTACCTTCCCATACTTATTGAATTTTGACTTTAATTTATATTGAACCCAAATACTCGTTCCAGCAAATAAGGCAATGATTAAATAATATTCTGCGATCATAGATTTAATATTTCAATTAACAAAAACAATACCATTCTACCTTTTAGAGAGAATTATAAAGATAATAATAAATACAATTATAGAAAGAGATATGCTGTTGGCAACTATTATAGAAGGGCTTTCAATCAATAGACCGTAAGCAAGCCAGCTGAGGGTGCCTGTAGCCATTACCAAATACATAGATAGTGACAAACCGTCAGCATTTTTGGATTTCCAAATTTTAAACGCCTGTGGTAAAAAGGCGGAGGTAGTTAGGGTGGCAGCAAAAAAACCAAAGTATTCTGGGTTAATCATACTAAATAACAATATTGACAATTTTTTTAGGTATGATAATTACATTTTTAGGCATTTTTCCATCTAAATAGGTTTTAGTACGTTCATCATGCATCACAGCAACTTCTATTTCGTCCTTACTCAAATTGGTACTTAACAACAACTTAAAACGCATCTTCCCATTAAAACTTATTGGATATTGTTTGATGTCATCTTCTAGATGTATGGTATCTGCAATAGGATATGCAGCTGTCGTTATAGACGCTGAATTTCCCAACAACATCCAAAGCTCCTCACAAATATGAGGTGCAAATGGAGCAAGAAGTATGGTCAATGGCTCTAGAATTTCACGCTGATTACACTTTTCTGAAGTTAGTTCGTTGGTTGCAATCATAAAGGCGCTAACTGAAGTATTCAGCGAAAAGGCTTCTATGTCATGAGTCACTTTATCAATGGTTTTGTTCAGTATTTTTAGTGATTCTTTTGAAGGTTTCTCCTCACTCACGCTAAAAACATCTGATTGGTGGAATAATCGCCAGAACTTATTTAGAAAATTACTAACGCCCGAAATACCCGCTGTATTCCAAGGCTTGTCCTGTTCAATAGGCCCTAAAAACATCTCATACATTCGTAGGGTATCTGCACCGTATTGATCGCAAATGGCATCTGGATTGACAACATTATGCTTCGACTTCGACATTTTCTCTAACTCACGCCCAACAATATATTTTCCGCCTTCTAATTTGAAGGTAACATTAGCAAAATGGGGTTGCCATTTTTTAACACCATCAATATTTAATTCATTCTGCGGAGACACTAAAGAAACATCCACATGAACAGGAATTACTTCTTTTCCTTTGCAAAGCCCTTTAGAGAGATAAGTTTGTGTATCGGCTAGACGGTAAACAAAAGCACTTTCGCCCAATATCATGCCTTGATTAATTAGTTTCTTGGCGTAGTTTTTTACGGGAACAAGTTCCATGTCGTACATAAAGTATTGCCAAAATCTAGAATAAAGCAAATGTCCTGTGGCGTGTTCACTGCCTCCCAAATAAAGGTCAACTTCTTTCCAATAGTTTAAGGCTTCAGAACCCACAAAAGACTGTGTATTTTGCGCATCCATAAAACGATTAAAATACCAAGAGCTACCTGCCCAACCTGGCATGGTGTTCTTTTCTAATGGAAAAATATGTTTATCATCAATCAATTCATTAGAAACAACCCTGTTTTGTTTAGTATCCCAAGCCCAATTTGTTGCATTACCCAATGGAGGTGCGCCATCTGAGGTGGGTAAATATTTTGAAACTTCTGGTAATTTCAAAGGCAGACAATCATCTGGAATAAGCCTTGGAAGACCTTCAACAAAATAGATTGGGATGGGTTCGCCCCAATAGCGCTGACGGCTAAAAACTGCATCACGCAAGCGATAAGTAGTAGCGCCTTCACCCATTCCTATTGAACCTAAATGTTTAATAATTTTTTGACTAGCTTCTATGTATGAAAGTCCATCAAGAAAGTCTGAGTTCGCAATCACAGTCTTTTCCTTATCCGAAAAAGCCGCTTCATCAATATTAACATCTTTAAAAATATTGTTGATTGGCAGTTCGAAGTGCTTGGCAAAATCAAAGTCGCGTTGGTCTCCACAAGGTACTGCCATTACTGCACCTGTTCCATACCCCGCCAAAACGTAATCAGCTATCCAAATGGGTACTTTTTTATTAGTAACAGGGTGAGTGGCATAGGCGCCAGTAAAAACACCACTTATACGTGAAACATCGCTTATACGCTCACGTTCGCTGCGTTGTGCTGTTTGCGAAACATAGGCAACAACCGCTTCGCGTTGTGTGTCTGTAGTAATTTCATCTACCCATTCGTGTTCTGGAGCCAAAGTCAAAAAAGTAACACCAAAAAGGGTGTCAACTCTAGTTGTAAACACTTCTATTTGGCGATAGCTGTTTTCTATTGGAAAATGAACCCTTGCACCCACGGATTTGCCAATCCAGTTTCGTTGCATTTCTTTGAGTGGCTCGGGCCAATCAATATCGTCCAGTCCTTGTAGTAATCGTTCAGCGTAGGCAGAAATACGCATACTCCACTGCTTCATTTTTTTGCGCTCTACTGGGTGGCCACCTCTTTCAGAAACCCCTTGAATTACCTCATCATTAGCCAGAACGGTTCCTAAAGCGGGACACCAATTTACTTCTGTTTCTGCCAGATAGGTTAGGCGAAAATACAATAGGAATTGTTCCTGTGCAGTTTCATCCATTTGCTGCCATGCAACTGCAGTTAGCGATGGTGTTTCTTCATCACAAACAGCATTTAAATCTTGCGTTCCATACTTTTCAAGGTGCCCAATAAGTGCAGCTATCCCACGTGCCTTGTCTTGGTTCTTATCAAACCATGCATCAAAGAGCAATGAAAAAATTGACTGTGTCCAGCGGTAATAAGAGGGGTCCGAGGTGCGCAACTCTCTTGACCAATCAAATGAAAAACCCATACGATCGAGCTGTTCCCGATAGCGTTTAATATTGGTTTCGGTTGTGATAGCTGGATGTTGACCTGTTTGGATGGCATATTGCTCAGCGGGTAGCCCAAAAGAGTCATATCCTTGTGGGTGCAAAACGTTAAACCCGCTATGGCGTTTGTACCGCGCGACTATATCACTTGCAATATAACCCAACGGATGCCCAACATGAAGACCAGCACCAGATGGATAGGGAAACATATCAAGTACGTAATACTTTGGCTTATCTGATGGTTGTAAAACTTTATAGGTTTCTTTTGTTGCCCAAATCGTCTGCCATTTTTTTTCTATTTCTTGAAAAGGATACCCCATATGTGCAATTAAGCAACAAAAATAACATTTTATAAATGAGCTTTATTCATATGAGCAAGATTTGTTCCTCCATATTTTCTATTTTTATGGCATAGAACAAATATGTCTGCAACTCGAATTTATAAACGTCGTTTATTAACCTCCTATCTTTCAGTTGTAAGTAGTAATGCTTTGATACTTTTTGTGTTGAGTGTTTTGGGCTTTGTCCTGCTCAACAGTCAGTCCATTGCAAATTATTTTAAAGAACAGGTAACCATGACCGTTTTTTTGGATGACCAAGCCAAAGAAATGGAACGGGAACAACTGACAACCACCATGCGATTAGCACTATTTACCAAATCGGTTCGTTTTATATCGAAGGAAACTGCTGCCGCAGAGCACAGTGCTACAATTGGTGAAGATTTCATGGATTTTTTAGGCTATAACCCCTTACAAGATGCGCTAGACATTGGACTCAAGGCGGAATTTGTCACCACCGAAGTATTAGATAGTCTAAGCGACGTCATGGAGCAAAAACCCTTTGTTTCTGAAGTGCTATATGACAGACCGCTTATTGTTCTACTCAACCAGAACATTGAACGCATTAGGTTTTGGTTGTTTATCTGTACTACTGTCTTTGTGGCCATCGCCTTATTGCTTATTAACCACTCCATTAAATTATCGATTTACAGCAAACGGCTGGTGATTCAAACTATGTTGTTAGTAGGTGCAAGGAAAGGGTTTATTCGACGTCCCTTTTTGTGGCGTTATGTGCTTTTAGGTATCATTAGTGCAGTGCTTGCACTTACTGGCTTTGCAGGTCTTTTAAGTTTTTTGGTACGCTTGGTACCTCAAGTAGATTGGTGGGGATCCATTGAGAATATTGCATTTTTGGCGGGAGGTATCATGCTTTGTTCGGTACTGATAAGTACTGTTAGTTCTTTTTTTGCTACCCAAAGACATCTCAAACTAACCTATGATATTTTATATTGATATGAAAAATGAAAAAGAGTTTTTATTTAGCAAGCGCGCCTATCGAATTATGGGAATAGGCATTGCGCTAATCGTATTAGGTTTTGTGCTTATGACTGGTGGAGGAAGCGATGACCCCAATGTATTTAATCCCGAAATGTATAGCCCATTGCGCATTCGTTTAGCACCCACATTGGTACTGGCAGGATTTGCGGCATTGGTAGTGGCTATTTTAGCTACTAAAAAGAAATAATGGGGTTTTGGGAAGCCATTTTATTGGGGATTATTCAAGGACTTACCGAATTTTTACCTGTTTCATCTAGTGGTCATTTGGCTCTTTTTACAGCCATCCTTGGCAAAGATCAACTACCTGCTGAAAATCTCTTTTTTACGATTCTGCTACACGCAGCCACTGCAATTGCCACTATGATTGTTTTTAGAAAAGATATTGTTGCAATCCTTAGTGGTGTATTTAAAAAAGACGAGCCCGAAACCCACGCTTTCGTTGGTTACGTTGTGGTATCTATGATACCCGCAGTGTTGATAGGCCTATTCTTTGAAGATCAAATAACAGCGCTTTTTGACACGAACTTGGCATTGCTAGGTGGTATGCTATGTTTAACGGCAGCTTTCCTTTTTTTTTCCGACAAGGCATCCAGTAAAAAGCAACCCATCAACTACAACATTGCTTTGCTAATTGGAATTGCTCAAGCGATTGCCATTCTTCCGGGGATATCGAGAAGTGGAGCTACAATTGCCGTTGCGTTACTAATTGGAGTCAACAGGCCTGAAGCAGCGCGATTTTCCTTTTTAATGGTTATTCCGCTTATTTTGGGCAGCATGACCAAATCAATATTAAATCAGGGTGTAACTATTACTTTTAACATAATGCCCATGAGTGTGGGATTTTTGGCTGCCTTAGTCTCAGGGGTTTTAGCTTGTACGTGGATGATTGCGCTTGTTAAGCACAGCAAGCTGAGTTATTTTGCTGTTTACTGCCTCGTAGTTGGCATAACCACATATGTATTTGCATGAATATAATACACACCAAAGAAGCATTTTTAAAAGGGCAGCTTTTGCTCATTGACAAGCCACTTGAATGGACTTCATTCCAAGTGGTTAACAAAATACGCTGGGCCATTAGGAAAAAATTTGATATCAAAAAAATCAAGGTTGGTCACGCTGGCACATTAGACCCTTTGGCTACGGGGTTGATGTTGATATGCACAGGACGCATGACCAAACAAATTGAACAATTTATGGGAATGCGCAAAACCTATACGGGGAGCTTCCGTTTGGGCTCCACTACGACATCTTATGATCTTGAAACAAGCGTTAATGAACCAAAACCTATAGACCATATCAGTGATGAAATGCTAGAAGAGGTACGTGCTGATTTTTTGGGAAATATTCAACAAAAACCGCCATTACACTCTGCTATAAAAAAAGGTGGAAAGCGTTTATACGAACTTGCAAGAGCTGGAAAAACAACTGAAATTCCATTTAGAGAAATCCAGATCAACGATTTTGAATTAACAGAAATAAATATGCCAGATATAAGCTTTTCTGTTATCTGTAGTAAGGGAACTTACATTCGCTCACTAGCTCATGATTTCGGACAAAAACTTGGCTGCGGAGCACATCTTACTTCATTAAAAAGAACTGCTATTGGGAGCTATTTACTATCAGACACCTTAACAATTAATGAATTTCTACATAATTTAGAAGAAAAATCCTGACTATAGAACCATCTCGTTGTGACTGGTGTTTATTGTATCTCACTTATCTTGCTGTAATAATACATAATTGGGAATAAAATGATGTGAAATTGTTTGAAGCATTGCTATGGAAACATTTCAAGTGGGTTTGTCCAGGTGTTCAGTCATACAGAGGCGCGATAACTTTCAGTTCGTTTTTATTATTTTGACGTAAATTGTTTTTGATACAAAGATGTTTCTAAGTTAAGTAACTGAGAAAATCTTTTCGGGAAATTGGAGTTGCGCCCATGCTTGCCAAATGTGCGGTTGGCACTTGGCAATCAATAAGCTTATAGTTGTTTTTTTTGAGTTCTCGTGAGAGATATATCAAGGCTAACTTACTGGAATTATTAGATTTGGAAAACATACTTTCACCACAAAAGACCTGTCCAATATCAATTCCGTAAAGTCCGCCTAAAAGTTCGGAGCCTTCCCAAACCTCCACTGAATGTGCGTGACCTTGCTCGTGTAATGTTTTATAAACTTCCATTAGTCCAGGTGTTATCCATGTACCTGTTTGCCCAAAACGTTTTACTCCGGCACAAGCCTTTACCACTTCATTAAAAGCCTTGTTGAAGGTAATTTCATAAGGGTTTTTACGAATAAAAGTGCGCATACTTTTGGAAATTTTCAATTGCTCGGGAAAGAGTACCATTCTTGGGTCAGGGCTCCACCAAATTAAAAAATCATCTTTTTCAAACCACGGGAAAATACCTTTTTGATAGGCCAACAAAACACGTTCAGGACGAAGGTCACCACCAACAGCGACTATCCCCTCTTCCGTTGCTAAATGAGGTGAAGGAAAACGCAATGCTTCAGAAAGATGATACATGTTGTTATTAGAACGGCAGATCGTCCGGTGTTTCTGTATCTATTTCAGGCATTGTTTCAAATGGTGGTGCGGCTGGAGGTGGTGTTGGAGCCTCATCAATAGCATCTATACGCCATCCTTGTATAGAATTAAAATACTTCACTTCGCCTTGTGGACTTTGCCATTCGCGACCACGAATATTAATACCCACTTTAACGCGCTGACCAACATTATAAGCATTTAGTACGCTGCACTTATCTTGGACAAATTCAATCAAAATATGCTGTGGATATTGCTCCTCTGTCGTTATAACCAGTTCGCGTTTTTGAAATCCATTAGATCCATATTCTTTTGTCTCGTCAATTTGTTTAATTTTTCCTATAATTTCCATACTTAAGTTAGTATTGTTAATACAAATCTACTCAATTTGCAGATAATCTAAACGCTGAAATTATACTATATTCGTATGAATGAGTACTAATACATTAACGGCTAATCCGAGACTAATCCGAATGATAGGTTTTATTATAGCACTTGGATTTGCGGGCATAACACTTTGGAACACCTATAAGCTGATTCAGCGCATAGAGGACGATGAAAAACAACAGATGGAGCTCTGGGGTTTAGCACAACAAAAACTGGCTTCCAACAAAGATCTTAACAACCCTATCGACCCACTGATGTTTCAAATACTAACTACTGAAAACAGCATACCTATGATTGTTGTTGACGACCAAAATAACTTATTATTTTCCAATAATATCAACCAACGAAAACTCACCCAAGATTCGTTGGGCTATATACAAAAGCTAAAAGAAGAGTTTGGCTCGGAACACAAACCGATAGAAATTACATATAAAGATAGTTTGTATCAAAAAATGTATTATGGTAAGTCGAACCTTATTTACCAGTTAAGATATTACCCCTTTGCTTTTTTATTGATTGTCGTATTTATAGGCGGTCTAGTTTACGCATACTATAAAACCAATCAACAAGCAGTTGAAACAAACTATGGACAGGCATGGCTAAAGAGACTGCACACCAATTGGGAACGCCAATTTCATCTTTGCTAGGTTGGCTGACCATATTAGAAGAAGATATAGAACCAAAAATGTTAAACCAAATAAAAAGTGACGTCACACGCTTAGAAACAATTAGTGCGCGCTTTTCCAAAATTGGATCACTTCCAAACAGAAATGAAACAAAAATAAGTGCTATTGTTCAAGACATAACAGAGTATATGCAGATACGTATGCCCAAGGATATTAAGCTAGAATTAGATTTGATTGGTAAAGAAAAGGAAGTGAGCATCAATCCCGAACTTATGGGTTGGGTCTTAGAAAACCTTATTAAAAACAGTATTGATGCCATCCGTGGAAAAGGCAAAATTAGCATTGAATTATCTTGGGACAAAGCCGCAGTTATATCCATTCATGATAGTGGTATTGGTATTCCAAAAAAACTACAACGCACAGTGTTCGAAGCTGGTGTAACAACAAAAAAACGTGGTTGGGGAATTGGTCTTACCCTTGCAAAACGCATTGTAGCACAATATCACGGCGGAAAATTAAGGCTGGTTAATAGTTCAGACTTGGGGACCAGCTTTGAAATACAGTTACCTATTGCTTAAAAGCAGCGTTGATTTGCTGGGTTAAAGTCTCCATCTCTTCTATTGAAGGTGAAATCTTTTTTTTAAATGTCGCATCTATCATATTGTTTATAGGAATCAAATGAACATGTACATGTGGTACTTCAAGACCAATTACTGATAGTGCTATGCGCTTGCAATAAACCACTTGTTTGAGTGCAGCTGCCACACTCCGGCTAAACATCATCAGGTCTTGGTAGTCAGAAACGCTTAAATCAAAAAGTTTATCAACTTCCTTTTTTGGTACACAAAGGGTGTGTCCCAACGCATTTGGATTGATATCCAAAAATGCTATATGCTGTTCGTCCTCTGCTACGATATAAGCAGGAATTCCACGGGCAATAATACGACTAAATAAAGATGGCATTAGCGATCAATGGATAAGATTTCAAACTGGATTTTACCGTTTGGCACTGAAACCTCTGCGATATCTCCCACTTCTTTGCCTAACAAACCTCTACCAATTGGAGAACTGACAGAAATTTTGCCAGACTTAAGATCCGCTTCACTTTCAGCAACAAGAGTGTAATTCACCTCCATATTATTGGTAAGGTTCTTAATGCGCACTTTAGAAAGCACCAATACTTTAGAAACATCCAACTGTGACTCATCAATAATACGTGCATTGGCAAGGGTTTCTTCCATCTTAGAAATTTTCATTTCCAACATACCCTGTGCTTCTTTAGCAGCATCGTATTCAGCGTTTTCACTTAAATCGCCTTTGTCACGAGCCTCGCCTATTGCCTGTGAGGCACGAGGGCGCTCTACGTCTTTTAGGTGATTTAATTCCTCTCGTAATTTTTTTAACCCTTCGGCAGTATAATATGAAACTGAACTCATTTTTGGGGTATAGTTAAAAAATCCCTTATTTAGTGAGGGATTTGCACAAATATACGATTTTCCTCAATTTTGAATAATATTCGAATGAAATACATAGTATTTATCGGTTTTTTGATGTTGTTTGGGTGTTCAAAAACAGATTTAGAACGTAATCCGTTTTTGACTGAGAGAGGATTTGACCAAAGTATTAATTTGGCGCTGCCAGCTTTTGACAATCTAAATTATGCTGGCGGCAGCATGTATTGGCCTAATGGCGGTATTCGAGGACTACTGTTTTATAATTTAAACGGCAATACCATTATGGCCTGGGAAGCCAGTTGCCCAAATCACGAGCTTAAAAGCTGCTCCACTTTACAGACTGATGGTTTGGTTAGCCCGACTGCCTCTTGCTCATGTGAAGAATATCAGTACAGTTTGGCTACAGGTCAACCACTTTCAGAAGGGGCGACCTACAGCCTACTATATTATAAAGTACAGCAGAGTGGTACTATGGTACGGATTTATAATTAATGTTGTTTGTTTGGAGTCATCAGTCTTATCTATATCTAAAATTAAAATTTAAGCGTAAGCCCGGCCATGAAATGACGACCTGCCTGTGGATAGAACCCAACCCCTTCAACAGTAATCACAACATTTGGAACAGTATAATCATCGTCATAGGTATAGAAATACCCATTTGAACTAATCAACTCATCAAAAATATTATGTATGTGTAAACTCAGATTTAGGCTAGAACCATTTATCTTTTTAAACAATAAGGCTTGAAGTTGAATATCATTTATAAAATAACTATCTAACATAGAAAGTTCAGCATCTATATTCCCCATATACTGCTCTCCCACATACTTGCTCACAAACGAAACAGACCAATTGTCTGCTGAATACCTGAGTTGCTCAGATGCAACCAGTGACGGTGAATATGCCAACTTTGTATCTCCTAATGACTCTAATACACCATCACGTTTAAAAAACTTATTCTTATTCCTGTTTTTACTCCATGCTAAATTCGCTTGCAAATTTATATTTGAGGTAATGTTCCATCCGCCCTCTACCTCAATACCACGGCGGTAACTGTCTCCAGAATTAGCACGAATAGGCGCACCCACTTGGTCAATGGCACCTGTGAGTACCAATTGGTTCTTGTAGCTCATAAAATAAATATTTGCGTTTAAAAAAGCATCTGCTGTTTTATAGCGCCATCCAAATTCTAAATCATCTAATGCTTCTGGAACAGGGCTGCCATTTTCAAAATCTGTACGGTTTGGCTCTTTATGTGCCTTGGCAAAAGAGATATAAAATTGGTTGTTGGCATTGGGTTTATATAACAAACCTGTCTTAGGGTTAAAAAACGTATGCTCGTCTTTTACGGTAAAACGTTCGGGTCCTGCTATTTCACCTATAACCTCGTAGTCTACCCAGCGAAGTTGTGCATCTGCATATAAATGCAATTTTTCATTGATCGATACATCCCATTTGTAAAAGATATTGCCATCCTTTTTCTTACCTGTATTTTCATAAAAGCGATGGTCTGGATTAACATCAGCCCTATTAGCCCACATAAGCTCGCCAAAGTGTAGTCCTTCATAAGAACTGTAATAAACACCGGCGCTAATGTTGTGTCTACCTTTTTGATAGTGATACAATACATTGGCTGCATAAAAATCGTTATCTAACCACTTACGAACTGCGTTTTCGGTTGCTGTTATGCTTTGCCCGTTGATTGAGAGCGGCGGTAATTTTAAATAGCCGTAATCCGTGTCACCTCCATAACTTACGTTTTGATCATACCACAAATCATAAAACTCTTGATAATAGCCATAGCCATGGGTATAGTTCAGCGCTAGAGACAACCTGCTAGAGTTGTTCAGGCGCTGTTCAATATGCAATTGGGTGTGATCTTGATTGTAATTATCTACTTGATTATTGTAATAGCTTTCCAGTACTCCTGCTTCGTTGTACTGTTCTCCAGCAGGGTTATAAGTTCTGTTCTTTTTCAAAACATCCTGATCAATTCCATACCAGGCTTGGTAAGTACGCTCATGACCACCAAAAGTTAATGCTTTTATTTTGGTATTGACACTGATATAGCTTCCCTGTAAAAAATAACCTTTGAGATTAGATGATGCGCGATCAATATAGCCGTCGGAAGTTATGGCAGACAGACGTCCGCTTAACTCAAATCCACTTTTGGATAGCCCGGTTGAAAATTTGACCGTGTTCTTAAAGGTATTAAAGCTACCAGCGCTAGAAGACAACAAAGCATAAGCGTCCTTTGATAGCTCAGTTGTATTAATGTTTAGACTGGCGCCAAAAGCAGCAGCTCCATTGGTAGATGTGCCCACCCCACGTTGCAGCTGTAAATCAGAGACAGAAGAGGCAAAATCAGATAGATTTACCCAAAAGGTCCCGTGCGATTCGGCATCGTTATAAGCAATGCCGTTAATTGTAACATTAACTCGAGTGGCATCGCTACCCCGAACCCTAATTCCAGTATATCCAATTCCAGCACCTGCATCGCTAGTGGTTACTACATTGGGCAAAAAGCGTAACAAAACAGGAAGATCTTTACCCAAGTTTTGTTTGTTGAGCTCTTCTTCAGAGACATTGGTAAACGCCATTGGGGTATCTTCACTTGCCCTGAGGGCGCTAACCGTAACAGATGACAGGGCCACGGTACTTACTGTGAGTGTATCTTGTGTGGCATTTGATTGTTGTGCCATCAGGCTACAACAAAGCATAATTGTGATTAAGTATCTCATTTGCATTAAGCAAATAAAGGGGTATTATTTACGATGGTTTTAAGTGAAACAAATTCCTTGGCAGCATTACCTGCCCAGGTTCAATGGGTATAATCTCAGCCGTTAGGCACCCCTAGAGACTTTGCAAATATAGTTTAATTAAATCGATTGGTGCATGGGTCGCAACAAATCATTTACTGTTTTCACAGGATTAAAAGTTCGGACGGGTACTTCCACAAAAATAGTGTTCCAATCTGCCATGCCACCATTCCACAAGCCGGGAAGTTCCATGGCCTTTATAGCTACTCCATCCATGGACTTTTCAACAACAAAGTAGCTGTCGTCATCAACAAAATTTTTGAGGTTGTATTTATTGGCCTTGTGGTCATAGGTAGAACAAACAATATCAACTGGATTGAAGTATGTGCCCGATTTAAAAATATCTTTTTGAGCGGTATTTGACATATTGACTTGTGTACTCTCAACAATTTGAAGACTAGTCTGACCAGACTTTTCAACCCAAAAAGGACCACCGCCGGGCTCGCCTTCATTTTTAACCATGCCACAAACCCGTAATGGACGGTTGAGTTTTAGTTGCAGGAATTCCTGCAAAGCATTTCCAGATAAGTTTTTTGGTACGTCTATATTGAGTGTGTCTTGAATAAATGTTTTGATCTTACTTAAATCAATAGAATCATGATTTTCAAGTGCCTGACTGAACTTATAGATTCGCTTGAGTGTTGATAACAACACACCAGCCAACATTTTTTTATAAAAGGATGCTTTTTTATGATAAACTGAAACGGCGATATTATCAATATTACTTAAAAAAACAACAGCCTCCTCTAAGTCGTTTAGGTTATCAATAAGAGCACCATGCCCTGCTGCCCTAAAAAAGAGGTTCCCGAATTGATTACGATATAGACTGTTATCCATATTAACAGTTACAGAGTCTGTACTTCTTTTTTGATTAGAATATGATACATGGGTTTGAATAGCATCCGTTTTGCTTATTTCTTCAATACTTTTTGAGAGCGACTCTTCAAATGCTTTGGTTGATTTAGGCGGTATCGTAAAATGAATGTTCATGGCCTTTTCGGAAACCATAAATTCTTTTGAAAAAAACAATTGTTCTGATGCTGCGGTTCTAATATTTATATTATAATTGTGAAAGGGGATAAGTGCTTTGGGTAGTTTACTTAAAAGAGATATTGTTTTTTGAATGAACAAATACCTGTAATCTTGTTGAAAAGCACCATTGTGAAATTCTTTTATTTGAGATTTTATAATTTGATAGAAAGGAAGCTTTTCAAGCCCTCCAAAAAAAATGGCTAACTTATATGTCTTTTTTCTATTAAGATAGCTGCGTAAGGTTTCCTTTTCTATGTCATAATTTTTTATAAAATAATGAAGGAATTTAAACATTCGTGTTGCTAGTCCGGATGCCGGTATAAAGCGGACCATCGAAAATGACCCTTTCTCTTGATCAAATAGCTTTGCATAGTCAAGCATTTGTTTTTGTGTTAAAACTCGAATGCCGTCACCAGCACTGGCTGCCCTAACTAGGCTAGTAGTATTTGCTTTTTTCTCTAGTAGGATAAGTTGTGCTGCTACATCATCCGATGAGATGCCAATATCCTCAAATAGTGCTAAATCTTGTTTCGTAAAACTATATTTCATACATATTGTTTAGATAGTCAGTTACTTGCGAAACACGTGCCTCAACAGAACCTTTTAAAATTGTGTAGGCAATATTATGTTCCTTTAACGCAGTTTTGAACGCAGCTAACATCTCTTGCCGTTTGTGGGGGCGATCCCGCAACAAATCTTGTTCAAAAGGAACGTCAATATCCGTTAAAAAGTATGTGTCGTAGTGATTTACTTTATTTGCTTCGATGACACGTGTGTCACACCAACCATCAAAATAAGCTTTTGCATATACTTCTGTAGAAATTAAATTTGTGTCACAAAATAGAAATCTATCAGCTTTTTGGACTGCTTTATTTTCTAGTCTCATTTGCCCTTTAGCAATTGGATAGATGTCTTCTGTAGCGCATATTTTACCAGTTCGTATAAGTTTTTCTTCGAGGTATTTGCGTGCAAATTCAGGTACCCAGCTTGTTTTAAATGCTGCTGATAGTGACTTGGCTAACGTAGTTTTCCCTGTAGATTCAGGTCCAAAAAAAACAACCCTTATACAGCTGCTCGAGTGTTGTTTAAGGTTTTCTTCCATGCTAAATAACCGTAAATGGCAATAAGTGTAAATATAAGGTATTGAAGGGAGGTAAATGCGAGTCCTTTGTAAAGGTATAAGGGAACAGAAATAACATCACCTACAATCCATAAAATCCAGTTTTCAATTTTTTTACGTGCCATTAACCACATACCTACAAAAAATACAGCTGTAGTAAGGGTATCAACATAGGCTGACCAAGTGTTCCACTTACCCGCCGAATCATATATTCCATAAACAAAAATAAGTGTTGCTACAAAAATAATTATAGAGGTCTTTTTTTCTGTTACTGTAGTATACGATATGGGAGTAAAGGCGTCATTTGTTCTTCGCGTCCATATGTACCAGCCATAGACGCTCATGGCAAAATAGTAAACGTTAATCATCATGTCACCTAGTAGTACCCATTTATAAAGTAAGTACACAAATATTGCAGTAGAAATAAGCCCTGTGGGAAATACCCAAATATTGTTCTGTTTGGCAAACCAGACACTTAAAAAGCCAAAAATAACAGCTATAATTTCGAGTGTAATATCCACATTTGCATAGCTTGAATATTGTTCGAATAAAAACTCAAAAAGAGGGCTCATAGTTACTGCGATTGGTTTTAACTATTTTCATGTTTAGGATAATATATTCACTTTGTTCAAATGCTTTCTTGGTGGTATTTGTTATGAGCGTCATTACAGTATCAAATTCTCCATATACTTGTGTGCTAAGTGGGCTTTCTTTTATGGTGCATCCAGAAGCGCGAAGTGCTTTAATATATGCAACTATTGGTGGTTCAAAATTATCTTGAAGCGGGGTTAATGTTAACTCAACAGATATTTCCATTTTTATGATGTTTTGATGGCTATGGCACAAGTAAATTGCGGCCAATGATAAATCCAGTTTTTTAATTCAATTATTTTTTCATTTAAATGAACCACTGCAACGGGGTGTTCACTTTCCATTTGAGTAGTTCTAATATGGTGAAGAAAGCTTAATCCTTTTTTGCCAAAGGCCTTGTAGGCAGCTTCTTTTATGCACCATTGGGTGGTTCTAAAACGATCTGTCTCTTGTGAATTACGCTCTGAGCTGTGTAAGAATTTAGGGGCAATTAGCTGTACTTTGAGTCGTTCTTTTTCGATATCAATGCCAAGGGGGTTGTAACCAACTGCTATTGCAGCAAAATTATGAGAATGCGTAATGGAAATAAACTTTCCATCAGCTAGATGTGGTTTTCCAAAAGTATCGTAATGCAATGCGGTTGGGGTGTATCCAAGAGTCTTAAGCAAATGCCTAACGCTCAAAAAACCTTTTCGGTGAACACTGGATTTCATGGTGGCTAACCTGTTGATACACATTTTAGTAAGTGAAATATTTTGTAGCAACCATTCCTCAGATTCATCTATCTGCCAGACCAAAAAACGTGTATTATGAGAAATCCTGTCTTTTTTGTAAATGGGCATGATATGTTGTAAATTTGTAAACTAATTGCTAGCAACCAAATATACAAATATGGCTACGAAAACTACCACCTACACACCTTATAAAGTCAAGGACATTACTTTGGCTGATTGGGGAAGAAAAGAAATTAAATTGGCAGAGGCAGAAATGCCTGGGCTTATGGCGCTTCGTAAAGAATATGGCTCCGAGCAGCCACTAAAAGGGGCTCGCATTGCAGGATGTTTGCACATGACCATTCAAACAGCTGTCCTAATCGAAACACTTACAGAGCTTGGAGCAGATGTTACTTGGAGTTCATGTAATATTTTCTCAACACAAGACCATGCTGCTGCGGCTGTTGCTGCTGCTGGAATTCCAGTTTATGCTTGGAAAGGCATGAATGAAGAAGAATTCAACTGGTGTATTGAACAAACGATATTCTTTGGTGAAGATCGCAAACCCCTAAACTTGATTTTAGATGATGGTGGCGATTTAACCAATATGATTTTTGATGAATTTCCTGAGCTTGCTGCAGGCATTAAAGGACTTTCGGAAGAAACGACTACAGGCGTGCATCGTTTGTATGAGCGTATGCAAAACGGAACACTTCCGTTACCTGCTATTAACATAAACGACTCGGTAACCAAATCAAAGTTTGACAACAAATACGGCTGTAAAGAATCAGCGGTTGATGCGGTACGACGTGCAACAGACATCATGCTTGCTGGTAAGCGCGTTGTTGTTGCTGGATATGGTGATGTTGGTAAAGGCACCGTTGCTTCTTTTCAAGGAGCAGGAGCCATTGTAACTGTTACTGAAATCGATCCGATTTGTGCGCTTCAAGCCTCTATGGATGGTTTTGAAGTAAAAAAACTAGACACGGTCATTGGCAATGCAGACATTATTGTAACGGCGACAGGAAACAAAGACATTGTTACTGAACGACATTTCCGTGCCATGAAAGATAAAGCCATTGTATGTAACATTGGACACTTTGATAACGAAATTGACATGACTTGGTTAAATGGAAACTATGGTGAAAGCAAAGTAGAAATTAAGCCTCAAGTAGATAAGTATACCGTTGAGGGTAAAGACATCATTGTTTTGGCTGAAGGTAGATTGGTAAACTTAGGATGTGCTACGGGCCACCCTAGTTTTGTGATGAGTAACTCCTTTACAAACCAAACGTTAGCGCAAATAGAGCTTTGGAAAAATGCAGATCGTTACGAAAACAAGGTGTATATGTTACCTAAGCACTTAGATGAAAAAGTAGCGCATTTGCACCTAGAAAAATTAGGCGTTGAACTTGAAGAGCTAGACAAAGACCAAGCAGACTATATAAGCGTTCCTGTTCAAGGGCCTTATAAACCTGAATATTACAGATATTAGACTGTAAAACTTATTTATTAAAACCAAAAAACCCCGCCAATGGCGGGGTTTTGTTTTTTTTAGTTTGCTGTTTAGGCCTGAATAGGATCTACAGAAACATACGAGCGATTGTTTTTCTTTTTAGTAAAACGCACAACACCGTCCACTCTAGCATGAAGTGTATGGTCTTTGCCTAAATATACATTTTCTCCTGGGTGGTGTGCCGTACCGCGTTGACGAACAATAATGTTCCCTGCGATGGCCTGTTGTCCACCAAATATTTTAACG
>MDTB01045110.1_pt1 | contig 24387 bp, 25 predicted proteins | sample 811161 | NCBI WGS metagenome assembly MDTB01 (sample SAMN05326650, study PRJNA326480) | marine metagenome | isolation source: seawater | place: Mediterranean Sea | collected 2009
CTATCTGGAAAGAGTCTGAGAGAGAATATGGTAAAAAACAATACAAATGGGCCGAAGGAAGTTTAGAAAAAATTAAATCTTTAAAAGATGAAGGAAAAGTACTATGCGATGCGGGGAAGTTAAAACAAGGTGAGGCTAAGTTGCTTGAAGCAATTAAAATAATTAGTCACACGATGATGAACTAATGAAGAAAATATTATCAATATTTTTAATCATTTTTTATTGTATGCCAGTTAGTGGAGAAGAAAAAAAAAGCAAAGCTGAAACTGGTTCGACAATAACTTCAAACCTTTCAGCTTCTTTACAACTAGGTAAAGACAAAGCAAAGGCTCTTTGTTCAACTTGCCATGGCCTCAACGGAGTTGCTGCTTCAGGAGGAAATTCAGTAATAATACCCAATTTAACTGCTCAACATAAAGATTATCTGAAAGCAAAATTATTAGACTATAAATCGGGAAAACTTCAACACGAACAAATGACCGTGGTTGCTTCTATGCTTACTGATGAAGAAATAGACGGTGTATCAGAATGGTACTCAAGGATTAAAATTAAAATATTTGACCCTAATCTAGTCCTTGCTAAACCAAGCGAATAATTCCTCTAAAATTTAATTACTAATTAAAAACTTTTGGTAAGTGCAAAAAGGAAGCAGTATCTATTTTAGATGAGTGTTTTCTTCTCATTTTCCATTCTTTACCTATACCTGAATTTGCAATACTAATCGCATGTCTTCCATACCTCATATTAGTATAATCAATCGCCTTCATTAATTTTTTTGATTTCTTTTCTAATATAGGAGTTAGTAAGTTAAATTCATTACACTCATTGTCTTTAAGCTTAGATAGAATTATCCCAGCCTTTTGATAAAAAAAACCTGGTTTATAAATCTTTTTCAATACTTTTTTTGCATTTTTTACTAGTTCGATGCTATTACTTGTTGCTAATGGAAGATCAATAGTTTGCGTACTAGAATAATACTCTCTATTTTTATTGAAAGGACTTGTTCGTATGAAAACCGTTATTCTTTTACATACCTGATTGTCTCCCCTTATCTTTTCTGCTGCATTTAAGCAGTAAGTTGTTACTGCTTCTTCTAATTTTCCTAAGTTAGTTATTTTTTTACCAAAAGACCTTGATACACAGCAATTTTTTCTTTTTTCTCCACAAGACTCTAAACCGATACAACTTACACCACGCAACTCCATTGCTGTTCTAGATCCCAAAACATTTGTTCCTTTTTTAACCCAGGTATTCGAAGCTTTTTTTAATTCATAAGCATTGTTTATTCCATTTTTTACATAGAACTTAGACAACTGTTTACCAACACCCCAAACATCTCTTATGGGAAAATTTTTAAGTTTTTCATCTATGTTTTTTTCTAAGTATACTACCCCTGTCTCAGTCTTTTTTGCAATGTGGCTCGCTACCTTGCTTAATGTTTTTGTCGATGCCACACCAACGCTTGTAGGTATTCCTGTCCATTTTAAAACTCTTTCTTTTATTTCTTTTCCATAGTTCTCTACATCTTTTTCATTTAAAAAGGATAGATCAATAAAAGCTTCATCTATAGAATAAATTTCAATTTTTGTTGAAAAAGTTTTTAGCATTTTCATTACCCTTCTAGATAAATCGCCATACAAAGCATAATTAGATGAAAAAATATGTACCTTGTTTCTTTTAATCAATTCCTTCACCTTAAAATAAGGTTCACCCATTTTTATTCCTATGGTTTTAGCTTCACTTGATCTTGAGATGACACAGCCATCATTATTAGATAAAACGACAACTGGTTTACGCTGTATTTTAGGGTTAAAAAGTCTTTCACACGAAACATAAAAAGAATTGCAATCAACAAGAGCAATCTTTCTTTTATTATAATTTATGGATAACATATGTGACTATTCCCCAAATTATTACATTGGGATCTTCATTTAGTTCTATTTTATCTTTAATTTTTTTTGATCCAGATGTTAGAAAGTTATTGCCTTTTTCTTTTATGAAAGTTTTTACAACCAGTTCCTCATTTACATTTGCTATTACTGTTGAAGAATTTTTTGGATTAATACTTCTGTCCACTATTAGTAGATCTCCATCATGGATACCAACATCATTCATTGATTTCCCCTGAACTCTTATTATGAATGTAGCTGGAGAATTTTTTATTAGATAAGAGTTAAGATCTATATCATCTTCAATATAATCTGTTGCAGGAGAAGGAAAGCCTGCTCCAACTTTATGAATGTAAAAAGGTAATTTTGGCTTCATAAATGTTCTTGATTTGTTCTTTTATAAGTATAAGATATAAAGTCGTCAAGTTTTAATTTGTGAAAAGAACCTAATTGATTTTAGATATTCTTTTCACAACATCTTCTTTTTTAAGAGAGAGAATAATGTCGTATATGCCAGGACCATATTTGGAACCAACCAGGGAAATTCTCAATGGCTGACCAATGCCTTTAAAATTAGTTTTGTGTTTTTTAATGAGATCATTTACTAATTTTTCAAGATTAGCTTTGTTTATTGTTTGCATTTTTTTGAATTCATCTAAAAATTCGTTTAAGATTTTTTTTGATGTCTCATCCAAAAGTTTTAAATCATCTTTAGAAATTTCTATATTTTCTTCAAGAATATATTTCGCATTTCTATAGATATCATCAAGCGTTTTTGCCTTATTTTTAAGAAAACTTATTGATTTTATAATAGAGTCTTCTTTAGACTTATCTACACCTTTGCCAAATTTTTCTGAGTAAATTTTTAGAAGTTTAAATAATTCTTTTTCATTCATATTTTTAATATAATGTTCGTTCATGGATAGTATTCTTGTCATATCGAGTTTTGAAGGTGATTTTCCAACACCTTTTAAATCAAATAAATCAATGCTTTCTTGCTTAGTAAATATTTCTTTATCTTTATAAGACCATCCTAGTCTTAATAAATAATTTCTTAATGCGTCAGAAATTATTCCTATTTTAACGTAATCCTCAAGGGTAGAGGCATTATCTCTTTTAGATAATTTTTTCCCTTTTTCACTGTGTATTAATGGTATATGTGCGAAGTTAGGCACTTCCCATTTCATAGCATCATAAATTTGTTTTTGTTTAAAGGAATTAATCATATGATCATCACCTCTGACAACATGAGAAATTTTCATCTCATGATCATCGACAGTGGCTGATAATTGATAAGTCGGAGATTTATCTTTTCTTAGAATCACAAAATCTTCAATTGTAGAATTAGAAATATTTCTCTCTCCTTGAACTAAATCTTTTATGATAGTATTGCCTGAAATTTTACTTTTAAAACGAATAACAGGTTTAATATCTTTAGGGATTTGAAGATCTTTGGAATCTCTCCATTTTCTATTATAAACATAAGGAATGCCTTTTTTTTTACATTTTTCTTTTTGTTCATTTATTTCTTCCTCGGAGCAGTAACATTTATATGCGTAGCCTTTTTTAAGAAGTTCTTCAGCAATCGCAATATGTTTTGAAATATTTTTAGATTGAATATATTCTTCTCCATCATGTTCTATACCCAACCACGCCAATGAAGAAATAATTTGTTTTTTGAACTCTTCTTTAGATCTTTCTTTATCTGTATCCTCAATTCTTAAAAAGTACTTACCCTTATTTTTTTTTGCAAGAAGCCAATTAAAAAGTGCAGTTCTAATACCACCTATATGCAGTGGTCCGGTAGGAGATGGCGCAAACCTACAAATGAAAGACATTAGAATTTATTAGACTATTTTAGTGAAAGTTTCTATATAAAGAAATCAACTTACCCTGAACTTTTATTCTATTTGCGGCATAAATTTTAGTATCATAACTCTTATTTGCTGCCTCTAATGCAATAGTTTTTCCTTTTTTTCTAATTTTTTTTAACGTAGCTTCCTGGTCATCAATCAACACAACTGCTATTTCTCCATTATCAGCACTAGAAGTCTTTTTAATTATAACTGTATCTCCATCATTTATACCCGCATCGATCATTGAGTCACCTTTGATTTTAAGACCAAAATGTTCTCCATTTTTTTGAAGTTCCTCTGTCAAAGCAACTTTATCAACTTCTTGTTGTATTGCCTCAATAGGAGTTCCAGCTGCAATGCTACCTAACACTGAAATTTTACTTGAATTTTTATTTGATTTATCCAACCCACCTTTAATAATGCTTGGAGTAAAAGAATTGAAAATATCATTTGCGCTTGCATTTTCAGGTAGTTTTACAACCTCTAATGCTCTAGCTTTATGAGCAAGTCTTTTAACAAACCCTCTCTCCTCTAAAGCTGAAATTAATCTATGTATACCTGATTTCGACTTTAAGTTGAGTGAGTTTTTCATTTCCTCATAAGATGGAGAAATTCCTGAAGATCTAATCTTCTTGTTTATATAGATTAATAAGTTTTTTTGTTTTTTTGTAAGCATAGAACAAACCTCGTACATTTATGTTCTACAAAAGTTCTACTATAATATCAATGCTAAATTAACCTTATATTAAGCCTTTATTTGAAGGATCTTAGACAAAAGAGAAGAGTTTTTATCAAGATCTTTAAGGAGTGATTCACCTATAAGGAAATTATTTATTTTTGTTTTTTTAAATATTTCCTCAACTTCCCTCTCAGATTTGATTCCACTTTCACAGACAATTGGTCCAGGATGTTTCTCTTTAATAAGAACATTTTTATGAACGTCAAAAGTGTTTTTTATGTTTGTTTCTAGTGTTTCAAGATTTCTATTATTTATCCCTAAAATAACATCTTCCATACCCACGACTTCTTTAGCCTCAAAAGTTGAATGAACTTCATATATCACAGCAAGCCCAAGAGCTTTTGCTAATATTTGTAGTTTTTGAGCAAGAACTACACCTGTACCATTTATTATAATTAATACTGCATCAGCACCAAATGCTCTTGCAAGATAAAGCTGATATGTATCATATATAAAATCTTTGCAAAGAATTGGTAATTTAACTTCTTTTTTTATTTCATGAATATCTTCAATTTTGCCTGCAAAATTTTTTTCTTCTGTAAGAACAGACAAACAAGTTGCACCAGACTTGAAATATTTTTTTGCAATTTCAGTTGGGTTATAATTTTTTACTATTTCACCTGCAGAGGGACTAGCTTTTTTTATTTCTGCTATAATGTTAATCTTTTTTTTATTTGTTAAAGGTTTTTTAAAATCATAATAATTTTTGTAAGCATCTATTTTTTTTTTCAAATCTTCTTTGCTATATAGCTTCATGTATCTTTCGATACTTTCTGCTTTTTCACTGTATATTTTTTTTAAATGATTAATCATGACTTAAGTTCTGCAATATGGTTAATAACTTTTCCTGAGAGAATATGTGTTCTTAATCTTTGATATCCATCCTTAAATGAATTTGATTTATCTGCAACAATCAATCCTGCAGCAGCATTCAAGCAAACTGCAATTGAAAAGTCGTTATCTTTCCCTTGAAATATTTCTTTCACTTTTTCCGAATTATAATCAGGATCTTTTCCAATAATATTTTCAAAGTTCTCTGCTTTTATCCCTAAATCTTTTGGATTTAAAATTTTTTCTTTAATCTTACCATCTAATAGTTCTACAATATTAGTATTCGCAAAAGGAGAAATTTCATCTAAGCCATCTTGGCTGTTTACAATAATTGCTTTTTTCAAATTTAAATTCTTTAATGCTTCAGCAAAAGTTTTTAATAATTTCTTTTCAAAAACCCCAACTACTTGTCTTTTAACATTTGCTGGACTACTTAAGGGTCCTATCAAGTTAAATATTGTTCTCTTTCCAATTTTTTTTCTTATTGGCGCAACATATTTCATGGCAGAGTGATATCCAGGAGCAAACATAAATCCAAAGTTATTTTTATCTATGCCTGCTTCTACTTCTTGGGGCTTGAGATTAATATTAATATTTAATTTTTCTAAAACATCTGCTGACCCACATTTTGAAGAAACAGATTTATTTCCATGTTTTGCTACTTTTATTCCAAAACTTGATAATAATAGTGCTGCTGCAGTTGATATATTTAAGGTATTCTTTCCATCGCCACCAGTTCCACAAGTATCTATCGTTTCTTCCGGCACACTCACTTTAGTCGCTTTTTCTCTTAAAACATAAACTCCTCCAGCAATTTCTTCTGAAGTTTCACCTTTTGCAGAAGAGGAAGTTAGAAACTCATAAATCATGTCTTCATTAACTTTGCCGGACATAATCTTTTCAAATGCAGATTTACTTTCGTCAAAATTTAAATTTCTTCTATTTTTAAGTTTTTCTAAAATTGCTTCCATTTATTTATATTTTATAAAGTTTCTAATTAAGCTCATGCCTATTTTGGTATTAATACTCTCAGGATGAAACTGAACTCCATGAACATTGTAGTTCTCATGCATTATTCCCATAATAGTCTTATTCTTAGTTTCTGCCGTAATTATAAGGCATTTTGGTAATTTTTTTCTATCAATTATTAGACTGTGATAACGAGTGGCTAAAAAATTAGATTTAAAACTTTTAAATATACCTTGTTTTTTATGAATAATTTTACTCATTTTTCCATGCATTAAATTTTTTGCTTCTATAATTTTTCCACCAAAAACCTGACCTATAATTTGATGCCCAAGACAAACTCCAAGTATAGGAATTTTTTTGTGGAAATCTCTTACAATTTTTAAGCAATTACCAGATTGATTTGGATTTCCTGGCCCCGGTGAAATGACAATTTTTTTATATCTTTTTCTTAATATTTGTTTTGAGTTAATTTTATCATTTCTAAAAACTTCAACTTTGCAACCCAAGTGAGAAAGATAGTGATATAAATTGTAAGTAAAACTATCGTAATTATCGATTAATAAAATTTTCATTTAATCCACTGCTTTCATTAAAGCTTTGGCCTTATTTACTGTTTCCTGATATTCCTTTTCAGGCTTACTATCCGCAACAATACCGGCACCAGACTGAACATAGAATTTATTATTTTTAATAATTGCAGTACGAAGTGCTATGCAAGTGTCAAATTCTTTATTAGATGTAAAATAACCTATTCCTCCGGCGTATAGTTTCCTTTTATTTTTTTCCAATTTATCAATTATTTCCATAGCTTTTATTTTAGGAGCACCACTAACTGTTCCAGCAGGAAACCCGGAAAGCAATGTTTCAAAAATTGATATCTTTTTATTAAAACTACCAACCACATTAGATACGATATGCATTACGTGAGAGTATTTTTCTACATTAAAACTCTCTGTAACTTTTACAGTATTTGTTTTAGAAACTCTTCCCGCATCATTCCTACCAAGATCAAGCAACATCAAATGTTCTGCTAACTCTTTTTTATCGCTCAATAGTTCTTTTTTATATTTTAAATCTTCAAATTTATTTTTTCCCCTCGGCCTAGTTCCTGCTATAGGCCGTATTGTAATTTGATCATTTCTTAATCTTACTAATATTTCTGGACTACTTCCCAAAACCTTAAAATCACTAAAATTAAAATAAAACATAAACGGGGAAGGGTTTGATTTTCTTAAATGATTGTAAATTTCTAGAGGCGTTTTTTCAAATTTTCTCTCAAACCTTTGGCTCAAAACAACTTGAAAAATATCTCCTTTGACAATGTGTCTTTTGGCTTTATTAACGATATTTTTAAATCTTTTTTTTGAAATATTTGATTTAATTTTACTGACATTTTTTTTGAAAGTAAATTTTTTTGGAAGTTTAATATTTTCATAATTTTTGAATAGTTCAAAGTTTAATTTAATAGACTGATATTTTTGAAAATAATCCTTTATTTTTTCATCTTTATAGACGTTTTCTATAAAATAAATTATTTTTTTTAAATTGTCATATATTATTAAATTTTTGGGTCTTAATAACCTTACATCTGGAATTTTTAAATCGTCCTTACATTTATCAGGGATTTCTTCTACATACCTAATTATATCATAAGAAAAATATCCAACGAGCATGGAAGACATCGAGGGTAAATTCTTTGGAATTTTAATTTTAAAGTTATTAATTAAATTATTTAAAAAAATTAAAGGTTTTGATTTTATACGTTTCTCTCCATCCTCAGTTTTTATAGTGATATTATTCTTATTTATGTCATATACTGTATCAGGGTTAAGACCTATAATTGTATATCTACCTCTTGTTTTGCCCTTTTCTACAGATTCAAAAACAAAACTATTTTTTTCAACTAATAAAAAATTAAATAAGTTTTCGACATTTTCATAATTATTACATTTATGTGATGAAAATATTATTTGATGTTTTTTACTTATATGTTTTTTTTTAAAATCTTTAAAACCAATATTAAGCTTCATTAGAGTGAATTTTTGATACGTTCTACAGCGTTATTATTTATATCAACATTATATTTTGAATTTAAATTTCTGTCATAACCTTCATAAATTTTTTTCTGAAAACCCAACCTAGCTTTTAGTTTGTAATCTTTAAATTTTTCTGAATTTTTATCAAATGGTTTATAACTTGTATTTTTAACATAAATTAAAAAATTTTTTGAAAGCATTGCGTCACTTATTAAATTAGTATTTTTATTTTTTGTCTCATATATTCTTTTTATTAAGCTTGTATCAAATACAACATTATCTTTTAAATTTTTTATTTTAATTTCTTTGAGTTCTAAATTATTTATTTTTGCAAATTTTTTAATTCCTTCAATATCAAATTTACCTTCATAAATTTCTTTGGCTAACTTTGAATTTCCTTCTACTAAATTTTTTAATTTCATTTGGTTTGTAATATTTTTTAATACATTGCTGTCATCAATATTTAATTGAGTTTTTTTAATATTTGTTATCTCAGCTAAATAATATTTATTATCAATATTTACCAGCTCAGTATAATTTAGTTTATTATTAAAAACTTTTTTGAATAGATTGATATAATTTTTATCATATTTGATATCTTTAGAATTTAGTTTTTTAATATTGATTTCTTCTGTTTTTTTAATCAAAAAATTTCCTGCTTTTGATATTTCATCTATTTTTCTTCCATCAAGAATTTCATTCTCTATCTTGTTAATCTTACTAAAAAAAATCTCATCATACTCTTTTTTACCAGATATTAATTCAGGTTCTAATTCAACGTAACTTATAGTTTTGAAAATATCTATGAACAAATCTTTATTTTCTTCATAAACTTTTTGAATTTCTTCTGTTTTGGGAATGTTGGATTTGTAGTAATTGCTTAAATCAATATAAAGTATTTCTTTTATTTGATTTTCTTTACGAAATTCATTTTCAATCATAAAATTAGGAAGAATTAAACCATCTGATAAAAAACTTATTAACTGTCTTCTTTTTTCTTGCGCTATCAAGTTTTGCTCAAATACAAATGCAGTTATAGAACTTTCAAGCAAAAACTTTTCATATTCAGTTCGGGAAAATTTTCCATTTTTATAAAATTGTTTTTCATTAGTTATTATGTTTCTTAAAGATTCATCGCTTATATTGATCCCAAATTTTTCTATTTCCGAGTCTATAATTTTTTTTCCTATATACTCTGATAAAATTTTATTAATTAAATCGCTTTTGCTTATATTCTTTCTATCTTCCTCAGATAAATTCAGTCTATTTAAATATCGCACAAATTCTTGTGTAGTTACTTTCTCGGAGTCTATTGAGGCTATAATATTTTGATTACCACCCCTAAAGAGATCTCCCATACCCCAAAAAACAAATGGTAAAATAATTATACCAACTAGAAGCTTTACAAAAAAAGATTTTGAATATTTTCCTATTGATGTTAGCATTTTATTATTCTATTAAAGTGTGTAATTATTACACCTATAGATTAAATTCAATACTATGGCAAATAACATAAAATATTTTATTGGTAACTGGAAAATGTTTGGGGTTCCAAATTCTATAAATATTCTAAAAAAAATTAATAATTTTATAAAAACTGACAAAAATGCTCAAAAATATAAGGTCATAATAGCTCCACCTTATACTCTTTTACAATTTTTTTCTAATTTCTTAAAAAAGAAGAAGATAAAATTAGCGGGTCAAAACTGTTTTCATAAAGATCCTTTTTCATCTAACACAGGAGGAGTAAGTCCATTTATGCTAAGAAATTTAGGCTGTGAATTTGTTATCGTAGGACACTCAGATAATAGAAAAGAGGGTGATAATGATAAAATTATTAAGGAAAAAATTAAATATGCTTTAAAAAACAATCTTCATGTAATTCTTTGTATTGGGGAAAGTCTTAAAGAAAAAAATAAGAATCAAACATTTGCGGTTCTTAAAAAACAAATTAATAATTCATTAGAAAAAAAGTTTAACTATAAAAAAATCTTAATTGCATATGAACCTATTTGGTCCATAGGAACAGGAAAAATCCAAAGTTATGAAAATCTTTTAAAAACTACACTATTTATCAAAAAAACTTCAAAAAATATTTTTAAAACAAAAAAAACGATACCTGTTCTTTATGGAGGATCAGTAGAGAGAAAAAATATTAAAAAGTTTAAATTACTAAATGAAATTGACGGTTTTTTAATTGGTGGAGCCTCAAGATCATTTAAAAATTTTATTGATATAATAAAAAATTACTATAGATAGTCATTATGGAAAATATTTTAATATCTATAAATATAATACTGGCAGTAATCCTAATAATTACAATTCTACTTCAACGATCAGAAGGTGGTGCTTTAGGCTTGGGTGTTTCACAGGACAATTTCACATCATCCAGATCAGTAGGTAGTTTTTTAAGTAAGTTTACCTCAGTATTAGCAACATTATTCATTATTACCAGTATAGCTCTTACTATGTTTTCTAGGCAAGAAATTCGTGAAACACAATCTGTTTTAGAAAAAATAGAAAAAAATGATTCAAGTCTCCCTCAGATACCAGAATCTACTAAATAAACTTTGTCTTTTCCAAAATAATCAATTATAACATACTTCCATGGCGCGATACATATTCGTAACTGGCGGCGTGGTTTCATCACTAGGAAAAGGTCTTTCCTCTGCATCGTTGGCATCTTTACTTCAATTGAGAGGCTTTAAAGTAAGAGTGCGTAAGCTTGATCCATATTTAAATGTTGATCCAGGCACAATGAGTCCTTTTCAACATGGAGAAGTTTTTGTAACTGATGATGGCGCAGAAACAGACTTAGACATAGGTCATTACGAGAGATTTACTGGAATTTCTGCTACCCAATCAGACAATATTACTACGGGGGGAATTTATAGCGATATAATTAAAAAAGAGAGAAAAGGTGATTACTTAGGTGGTACAGTTCAGGTTGTTCCCCATGTTACTGATCGTATAAAAAAGTTTATATCTCATGATGTAAAAAAGGAGGATTTTGTTATTTGTGAAATTGGAGGAACAGTTGGTGACATAGAAAGCCTACCTTTCCTTGAAGCTATAAGACAATTCTCTAATGATATAGGAAAAAAAAATAGTTTATTTATTCACTTAACTTTAGTTCCGTATCTTAAAGCGTCAGGTGAATTAAAAACTAAACCAACACAACATTCTGTCAAGGAATTAAGAAGCCTCGGTATTCAACCCGATATAATTATTTGTAGATCTGAAAGAGAAATTCCGAAAGGAGAAAGAAAGAAAATATCTTTATTTTGTAATGTATTATTAAATAATGTAATCGAAACAATTGATGTTCGAACTATTTATGAGGCACCAATTAGTTTTCACAAAGAAAAACTAGATGAAAGAGTGCTTTCATTTTTTAATGTTAAAAGTAAAAAATCTCCAGATCTTAATAGATGGAAGAAAATTACATCAAAAGTATTAGGATCCAGAAAAGATGTATGTATAGGAATTATAGGGAAGTATGTTAACTTGAAAGATGCTTATAAATCTCTAGATGAAGCATTAACTCATGGAGGAATATCAAACAATGTTAAAGTTAACCTCAAAAGAATAGACTCAGAAAATCTTAAAACACAAGATGTTAAGCCATTATTAAAAAGTGTTTCCGGAGTTCTTATACCTGGGGGATTTGGCAAAAGAGGCAGCGAGGGTAAAATTGCTGCCATAAAATACGCAAGATTGAATAATATACCTTTTTTTGGAATTTGTTTTGGAATGCAAATGGCAATAATTGAGGCAGCTAGAAACTTATTAAATATAAAAGATGCATCCACAAGTGAGTTTGGCAATAATTGTACACCTGTTGTAGGTTTATTAGAAGAATGGCAAAAGGGAAAAAAGATTATTAAAGGTACCAAAAAAAACTTAGGCGGAACAATGAGATTAGGATTATATGATGCGATATTAAAGAATAACTCTTTGATATCCAAAATTTATTCTTCAAAAAAAATAAAAGAAAGACATAGACACAGGTATGAAGTGAACATCAAATATAAAAATGAATTTGAGAAAAAAGGACTTATTTTTTCAGCTTTATCCCCAGACGGCTCACTTCCAGAAATAGTAGAATTAAAAAACCATCCTTGGTATATTGGAGTTCAGTTTCATCCAGAATTTAAATCAAGACCATTTACCCCACATCCTTTGTTTTCTTCTTTTGTGAAAGCAGCCGACGTTAATAGGAGAAAAAATTAATGGATAACAAAGTAATAAAATGTGGCAAGTTAAACATTTCTAACAAAAATCGCTTTACTTTAATCGCAGGACCATGCCAGTTAGAAAATGAAAAACATGCCTTAGATACAGCTAATCAGTTAAAAAAAATTACTGAAGATCTTGATATAGGTCTTATTTACAAAACATCATTTGATAAAGCCAACAGAACTAGCTTAAAAGGAAAAAGAGGAGCAGGTCTTGAAAAATCTCTTCCAGTTTTTGATAAAATCCGCAAAGATGTAGGAATACCTGTTTTAACCGATATACATTCTATAGACCAATGCCAAACAGTTGCAGATCATGTTGACATTCTTCAGATACCAGCTTTTTTATGTAGACAAACAGATTTATTAATATCAGCAGCAAAAACAGGTAAAATTATTAATGTCAAAAAGGGACAGTTCTTAGCCCCATGGGATATGACCAACGTCGTAAAAAAAATTGAAGATTCGGGAAATAAAAAAATTTTGCTTACCGAGAGAGGGGCAAGCTTTGGTTATAACACATTAGTATCTGATATGAGATCAATTCCCATCATGGCAAAAAATGGTTATCCAATTGTTTTTGATGCAACTCATTCTGTTCAACAACCTGGTGGAATGGGAGACAAAAGTGGAGGACAAAGAGAATTTGTAGATTATTTAGCAAGAGCTGCTGTAGCAGTAGGTGTCGCTGCTATTTTTATAGAAACTCATCCAGACCCAGACAATGCTCCTTCTGATGGACCAAATATGATTCGTCTTTCAAATATGAAAGGTTTGTTAAAACAATTGTTAGCAATAGATAATTTGATTAAGAATGGGTAAAATTAAAAACATCAAAGGTCGACAAGTTTTTGATAGCAGAGGAAATCCGACAGTAGAAGCTGAAATTTTTTTAGAAGATGGTCACTATGCTTCAGCAATTGTTCCTTCTGGGGCATCAACTGGAACTTACGAAGCTTTTGAACTAAGAGATAAAAATAATAATAATTATTTAGGCAGGAGCGTGTTTAAAGCAATTGAAAACATAGACTCTCAAATTACAAAAGCTCTTAAAAATGTTGATATAGCTGATCAAAAAAAGATAGATAAAATTTTAATAGATTTAGACGGAACTGAACAAAAAAAAAAACTTGGAGCCAATGCTATTTTAGCTGTTTCAATAGCTGCATGCAAGTTAGCAGCAATTGAGAAAAATATTCCTTTATACAAAAATCTTTCAATTTTAAAAAATTTCAAACTACCAATTCCTTTATTAAATATCATTAATGGGGGAGTCCATGCCAAAAACAGTCTAGACATCCAAGAATTTATGATCCGTCCTGATAAAACAAACTCTTTTGTAGAATCTATGCAACAAAGTTTTTTAGTTATTCAAAATTTAAAAGGAATGCTTAGTGATACTAATGTTGGTGATGAAGGTGGGTTTGCTCCAAATTTAGAAAGTAACGAGAAAGCAATAGAGCTAATCATTCAAGCTATCGAAAAATCTGGATTTAAAGCAGGTGATGAAATTTCAATTTGTTTAGATGTTGCTGCAAATGAATTAAAGAAAAAAAAAACTATAGATTATTTTAAAGAATTGATTAAAAGATTCCCAATAAGTTCAATCGAAGACCCTTTCCCAGAAGATGATTGGGATTCATGGAAAATGTTATCAAAAAGTACAGATATTCAGATAGTTGGAGATGACTTATTTGCCACTAATATTAAAAGATTAAAAAAAGGAATAGAAGAAAAGTCAGCAAATGCAATATTAGTTAAATTAAATCAAATCGGCACAATTACCGAGACCTTAAAAGTTATAGAACTAGCTCAGAAAAATGGACTCAAAACAATTATTTCACACAGATCTGGCGACTCAGAAGACACCTTTATAGCTGATTTTGCAGTAGCCACTAATTCTACTCAAATAAAAACTGGTTCTTTAGCAAGATCTGAAAGGGTATCGAAGTACAATAGGTTGCTTCGTATAGAAGAAGAACTTGGAAATCACGCGAAAATGGCTAAAATCTAACTATGGGACTTATTAAAATTTTTAAATCTAAAAAAATATTTTTTTTAAATATATTTTTGACTTTATACATTGGAATAAATTTGATTGGTGGTGAAAGAGGACTTGTCTCATATTTTGAAAAAAAAAAATTAGATAAAGTATTGTCAGCTAAACTTATTAAACTCACTGATTATCTTGACGAAATAGATAATAAAAATAATTTACTCTCGGTAGATATGGATCTAGATTACATTGATACTCTTTATAGAGAAAAGTTAAAATTTGGTAAAAAGAATGAAATTCTAATAAAACTAAAATGAAGCTAAGACACCCAGAAAAAGAAAAGAATATTCCAAATCCACTTAAAAAAAAACCTAAATGGATAAGATCAAAAATAGTAAATTCAAAAGTTTTTTTTCAAACCAAGCAAATAGTTAATAAAAATCATTTGGTAACAGTTTGTGAAGAAGCTAACTGCCCAAATATTACAGAATGTTGGAGTAAAAAACATGCAACATTTATGATCATGGGAGATACGTGCACTAGAGCATGTGCTTTTTGTGATGTTAAGACTGGCAAACCAGGAAAACTAGACCCATTAGAACCATTTAAAATTTCAAAAGCAGTAAATGAACTGAATTTAAATCATGTAGTGATAACTTCAGTTGATAGAGACGATCTATTAGATGGTGGAGCTAACCATTTTAAAGAAGTGGTGAATGAAATTAGGAAAAATAATGTTAATACTACTGTAGAAGTTTTAACTCCAGATTTTTTAAGGAAAGGAAGATCGTACGAAAAAGTTTTAGAGTCAGATCTTGATGTTTTCAATCACAATATAGAAACAGTTCCAAGCCTCTATCTTAAAGTTAGACCTGGTTCAAGATATTTTGCTTCAGTAAATCTTTTAAAATCAGTTAAAGAAAAAAAACCAAATCTATTTACCAAATCTGGGATTATGCTTGGTCTCGGAGAAAAGAAGGAAGAAGTAATTCAGGTAATGGATGATCTAAGAACAGCAAATGTAGATTTTTTAACTATTGGACAGTATCTCCAACCTTCTCCAAAACACTTTCCTTTAGAAAGGTATGTTCATCCAGAGGAGTTTAAGGAATTTAAAAAAATTGCAACAACAAAAGGTTTTTTGCTAGTTTCTTCTTCACCTTTAACTAGGTCATCTTATCATGCTGATGAAGATTATAAAAAATTGAAAGACATGAGAGATAAGAGATTTGGATGTCCTCCGCTTCAATAAATAAAATTATTCCTTGTAAGAAAAAAGAATTGATTAGCATGGTTCTAGATATAGAAAAATATCCAGAATTTGTTCCATGGTGTTTAGAAGGAAAAATTCACTACAAAAATGAAAGTAAAGATTTAATTGAAATAAAAGGAGATCTTAAAGTAGGAAAAAAATTTTTAAATGAGACGTATACTAGTTTAGTTATATATCATAAAGAAAAAGACAAAATACTAGTTACCAATATAGATGGTCCACTAACTCACTTAAAAAATGAATGGAAATTTAAAGAGATAAATAACAATACTCATTTATATTTTGATATAGATTTTGAGTTAAAAAATAATTTCCTTAATTTAATTATGAAGAAATCTTTTAACTTAGGTTTGAACAAAATTGCTGATGCATTCGAAAAAAGAGCAGTTGAGCTATTTAACAAAACTAGCAATTAGCTCTAACGATTTCTTAACTGAATTTTTTTTAATAAAAATACGGCCTTTATTTTTAAATAAATACTTTTTAATCTTTATTTTATTACCTTTTTTAATACCGATATAGACCAATCCTACCGGTTTATCTTTAGTTCCACCTTTGGGGCCAGCTATGCCAGTAATTGAAAGCGCAATATTGCTTTTACTAATTTTTAACAGGTTATTAACCATTGAAAGACAACATTGCATACTAACAGCTCCATACTTTCTAATAACTTTTTTAGGGACTTTCAAAATATTAATTTTAGATTGATTAGAGTAAGTTACCAGGCCAAAGATAAACACTTTTGAAGAACCGCTTACTGAAGTAATGGTATTTGACAACATTCCACCAGTACAAGACTCGGCAAAAGCAATTTTGAGTTTTTTCTTTTTTAACAAATTTACAATTTTAAGTGAATTTTTCTTCATACAAAAATCATGTAAAGCACTAGCATTCCTACTACATACAAACCTGCGCAAACATCATCCATTATAATTCCAAAACTATTTTTAAAGTTTTTGTCATAATAACTAACTGGAAAAGGCTTAACTATGTCAAAAATTCTAAACAATACAAACATAACTAAATAAAATTTTAAAACTTGATAAGTTTCATTTGATGTATTATGAGCGACCTCGTAAAGACAAATTGGAATAGATTGGCCAATAAATTCATCGACAACCACTTCTTTAGGATCTTTGTCAGTTAAATCTCTTATATAGATATTAACAGCAAAAAGTGAAATTAAAAAAATTAATATCAAAAAAAATAAAACAATATTAGGAGAAAACTTTAAAATATGAAATAAAAAAAATAAAAATAAAACTGTTACTAAAGATGCAATAGAACCAGGAATTTTTTTAACTTTTCCTATTCCAAACATTGTTACAAATAAAAAATTAATTTTTTTAATCATATTTTATTACTGATGTTATGACTTCACAGGCTATTGCTTTTTCTTTTCCTATAACACCTAGCTTTTCTGTTGTTTTGCCCTTTATATTAATTTGATTTTTAGAGATCTCACAAAGTTTAGAAATATTTTCTATCATTTTATTTTTATACTTTTTAATTTTTGGTGTTTGTGTAATTATATTTACATCTATATTATTTACAAAATAACCTTTTGTTTTTATTTTTTCTATTACTTTCCTTAACAAAACTGTAGATCTTATGTTTTTATATTTCTTATTTTTATCAGAAAACATTTGACCGATATCTCCCATATTACAAGCTCCAAGAATTGCATCTGTAATAGAGTGTAATACTGGATCACCATCAGAGTGACCCAAAGTTCCTATATTAGATTTTATTTTTAAACCAGCTAGGTAAAGTTTTTTTTTAGGAACAAGTCTATGAACATCAAATCCTATACCTACATTTAATTTTGACCTATAAATATTTTTAAGATTTTCAAAATCTACTCGATCAGTAATTTTGAAATTATTTTTTTCACCTTCGATGAATTTAATTTTGTTTAAATCCATATATAATGAGATGTCATCATCTCTATACCTGGCAGATCCTGTTTTATGAAAGAGATAAATTTCCTTCAAGTTAAAAGCCTGTGGTGTTTGTGTTAAAAATAGATTTTTTCGATTCTTTCCTAAAATGTACTCATATTGACTTGACTCAAATTTTTGTTTGACAGCATCCTGAATATCAATTTTTGGAATTACAGCTCTCACTTTTTTCATATTCTTAATTATTTTACTAAATAACCTAGCTGAAAAATTAGGTCTTGCTACGTCATGAATTAAAACTTTTGAAGTTCCTTTTGTCTTAATTAAATATTTAAGAGCATTGAAGGTAGATTGCTGTCTTGTCTTTCCACCCAAAACTAATTTAACATTTTTTAACTTTAATAACTTTACTCGTTTTAAGTCTTTTTTATTATAAACGAGAATAATCTTTTTAATTTGTCTAAATTGACTAGCTTTATCCACGTTAATTTCCACTAATGATTTACCTCCGATTTTTTGATATGGTTTACTTATATTAGATTTAAATCTATGGCTTTTACCTCCAGCAAGAATAATTAAACAAAAACTCATTGTATTAAGTTATATTATATTTATATAAATTATTAATAATTATTTAAGATGTTTAAAATTATAAAAGATTTTCACTGGATAATCATATCCTCATTTCTTTGCATATTCCTTGGAATTTTAACTTTTCTCACTTTTATAAATGAAGGGTTTATAACATTAAGTGATAGAAATTTACAAATTCTTCTAATAATTGATATTGCATTATTAATAATCTTTTTTTCTCTTATTTTTAAAAATATACTTAAAGTATACTCTGTTGGAAAAAGAAATAAGATTGGATCAAAAACTAGTTTAAAATATATATCACTATTTTCATTATTTACTTTTTTACCATCTTTACTGATTGCTATCTTTTCTCTCTTTTTGTTTAATTTTGGCATACAGAAATTTTTTGATGATGAGATAACCAAAGCAGTAAATAATTCATATGATGTTGCAAAAAATTATTTGGAAGAAAGTAAAAAAACTGTAGAGTCAGATGTTCTTTTAATGAGCGTCGGAATTAATAGAGCATCTAATCTTTTTTATTCTAACAAAAATAGATTTAGCAACATAATAAGATCTGAAAGAATTTTAAGAAGAGTCGATGATGTTTATTTAGTAGATAGTTCAAACAATATAATGTTTTCTGAAACAAAAGAAATTGACTCTGAGTTTTACCCTCCAACAGATGAAGAGCTTGATAAGGCCTTAGAAGGCCTACCAGTTATTATATCCAATTCTATTGATGAGAAAACTTCAGTAATGATTAAATTAAATAGTCTAATAGATACCTATCTTATTATCTCAAGAGACATTGAACCAAAAATTTTAAATTATTTAGACGAAACTGAAAAAGCCGTAAGTTTTTATTATTCAGTTGAAAATAGCCAAACAGGAATAAAAGTTACTTTTGCTATAATTTATATAATTTTAGTAACTTTATTACTTTTTCTTTCAACTGTTATAGCCATTTCTTTTGCTACTAGGTTAACTAAACCTATAGTTAATTTAATTGGAGCATCAGAAAGCATAAGTAAAGGTGAGTTAAATATTAAAGTACCAGAAATAGAATCAGATGAAGAATTTAAAAAATTAAATAAAAACTTTAATAATATGATAGTAAGACTAAAATCTCAGCAAGATAAGCTTTTAATAGCTGAAAGATATTCAGCGTGGGAAAGTGTTGCAAGAAAATTGGCTCATGAAATAAAAAATCCACTTACCCCAATACAGCTCTCTATAGACAGGCTTAAAGAAAAATATTCATCTAAAATTACAGAGGGTAGATCTAATTTTAAAGAATATTTAGAAACTATTAATAGGCAGACAAAAGATATTGAAAATTTAGTTAATGAATTTTCAAATTTTGCTCGAATGCCATCTCCGATTATAAAAAAGATGGATTTAAATGAAACTGTTAAAAGAGCAGTTAATTTTTTTAATATGTCTAGCAAAAATATTATTAAATTTAACCAAGAACAAAAAAGTGCTAAAATTAATGGAGACCAAGATCAGCTTTATCGAGTATTTATTAATTTAATCAAGAACTCAGAAGAGTCTATAGCTGAAAAAAAACTTAAAATTAAGGATTTTAAAGGAAAAATTAATCTAGATATTAAAAGTAATAATGACTATATAGATGTTACTTTGACAGATAATGGCATAGGTACTTCAGATACAAAAATAATAATGAACCCTTATTTTACAACAAAAAAAAATGGTACCGGTTTAGGCTTACCAATTGTAAGTAAAATAATTAATGAACATGATGGAGATTTGTATATATCTAATAATCAAAATGAGGGTGTAAAAATAAGAATTTCCTTTCCAAAAAATTCATGAAAAATGAAATTTTAGTTATAGATGATAATGCAGATATAAGATTTTTAATTTGCAACATTTTAAAAGACAAAGACTTTGTAGTCAGATCAGCTGCCAATTTTAGCCAAGCAGTTGTAGAAATAAACAAAAAGTTACCTGATTTAGCAATAATAGATATTAAGTTAGACAAAGGAGACAAAGATGGAATTGAACTTTTAAAACTAATCATGAAAACAAATAAATCTTTACCAGTTATTATGATTTCTGGTCATGCCAATGTTCAATTGGCAGTAGAGGCTATTCAAATGGGTGCTTATGAATTTGTAGAAAAACCTTTTTCAACAGAAAAAATTTTGAATTATGTTAATAGAGCTATAGAAAACAAAATTCTAAAAAAAGATAAAGAAAACTTAGAAAGCAAGTTGTTTCATTCATTTGACTTTATTGGAGAGAGCCCAGAAATTTTAAAAGCAAAAAAAAATATCGAAAAATTATCTTCTGCAGAAAGTAGAGTATTAATATCAGGCCCGACCGGATCAGGAAAAGAGCTTGTGGCAAGAAAAATTCATAAGAACTCATCAAGATCTAAATTTCCTTTTATAGTTCTAAATTCATCTCTGTTAGGTGAAAAAAAGTATGAGAAAGAATTATTTGGAGAAGAGTTTGAGAATGGAAATATATCCTATGGAATTTTAGACAGAGCAAATAAAGGAACTTTGTTAATTGATGAGGTCGCTGAGATTCCTTTAGAGACCCAATCAAATATTTTAAGAGTTTTAATAGATCAAAAATTTAAAAGAATTAATGGTAGAAAAGATATTTCAGTCAATATAAGAATTATTTCTTGTACTTCAAAAAACCTAAAAGACCTAGTGAATAAAAAAAGTTTTAGAGAAGACTTGTTTCATAGGCTTAACGTAGTACCTATAGATCTTCCTCCCTTGTCATCCAGAACTGAAGATATTCCTTTATTGGTTGATTATTTTAAAAAAAAGCTATCAGACATCAATGGAGTTCCAGAGGCTGATATAGATCCAAATAACGATCAATTATATACATATGATTGGCCAGGAAACATAAGGGAACTTAGAAATCTAATTGAGAGGGTTACTATTTTATCGGTTAATGAAACAAAAGCTAACATTAACAAACTTTTAAATGACATTTTATCTGAAACACCAAAAATTGATTTGAAAGATAGTCTTCTTAATGAATCAATGACATTCTCTCTTAAAGAAGCTAGAGAAAAATTTGAAAAAAATTATCTAGTTAATCAACTAAGAAAAAACCATGGAAATATATCTAAAACTGCTGAAAATATAGGAATGGAAAGATCAGCACTTCACAGAAAACTTAAGTCACTTGGAATCAAAGGTATTAATTAGAAATGAACATAATTATTTGTGGTGCCGGTAAGGTCGGATTTTCAATAAGCAAGCAACTTGCTGCTCAAGGTCATTCTATAACTGTTATAGATCAATCTTCTGAAGACATTAAAAAAATAAATGACACACAAGATGTTAAGGGTATCGTGGGCAGAGGAACAATGCCTTCAGTTTTAGAAAATGCTGGCGCTCAAGAAACTGATATGATTATTGCAGTTACTAGGAATGATGAGACCAACATGATTATCTGTCAACTAGCTAGTTCTTTGTTTGATATCCCAAAGAAAATAGCAAGAATTCGTTCAAGAGAATTTTTAGAAGGTAAATGGAGCAAGTTATTCAGCAAATCAAATATTCCAATTGATGTAATTATTTCTCCAGAGATTGAAGTTGCGAAATCACTTTTTCGTAGATTAGAAGCACCAGGAGCTCTAGACAATGTTCCCTTCGCAAATAATAAAGTTAAAATGTTAGAAATTTTAATAGAAAAAAATTGTCCTATAATCAATGTCCCACTTAAAAATTTAACAGAAAAATTTCCAGACTTTAAAGCAAATATACTGGGTGCGCTAAGAAATGATAAGTTCATTTTCCTAAAGAAAAATGACAAAATATTAGAAAAAGATAATATTTATTTAGTAGTGAGTAGCGATCAATTAAATCAAATTTTAAAGGCTTTTGGGCATGAAGAGAAAGTTCAAAATAAAATTCTTATAATTGGTGGTGGAAACATTGGTTTTAACTTAGCAAAGATCTTAGAAAACAATTTTGAAGACGCTAGAATAAAGATAGTTGAAAAAAATAAAACACGAGCAGAGGAAATAGCTGGGGAATTATCATCTTCGATTGTTATAAACGGAGATGCGCTAGACGAAGAAATATTAAAAGAAGCAAAAATAGAAGAAACAGAAGTTGTTCTAGCACTCACTAATGACGATGAAAATAATATTATGGCTTGTGTATTGGCTGAAAAAACTGGATCAAAAAAGAGAACAATAGCAATTGTAAATAAATCAAACTACAGTTTGCTACAAAGTTCTTTAAATATCGATGATTTAGTTGATCCCAGAATGACCACAGTTTCAAGAATATTGGAGCATGTTCACAAAGGAACTATTGGAAGTGTTTATTCTATTCTAGAAGGGCAGTATGAATTCATGGAAGCCAAAATTTTGGAAAAATCAGAATTATTAAATAAAAAAATAAAAGATTCTAATTTGCCTGAGCATATTAGAATAGGAGCTGTTGTGAGAAAGGAAAAAGTAATAATACCAAAATCAGATTTTATTTTTGAAAAAGATGATTTTGTTATCTTTTTAGCAAAAAGAGAACATCTTAAAGAAGTAGAGAGTATTTTTAGCGTCAGTTCTTTGTAAAAAAATGCATATTAACTACAAAGGTATTTCATATTATTTAGGTTTATTTTGTTTTCCAATAAGTTTATTAGCTTTTTTTAATATTCTTTTCTCGTCTTATTTTAATTATTTTTTAAACTTAAATTCATATGTAATAACTCTAGGATTATCTCTAGTAATTGGATCTATATTTTATTTATTTGGTAACAAAACAAATAAAAAAATAGACTTCCAAGAACAATTGATACTTGTGATATTAATTTATTTAACAATATCATTGCTTATTTCTGCACCATATTATTTAAGCAATTATCAGATATCCTTTATAAATTCTTTTTTTGAGTCTATGTCAGGTTTAACTGGAACGGGTTTTTCTGTTTTTGAAGACATAAAATATTTAGATCCAACACTTATTTTATGGAGATCTTCTTCTCAGTGGATAGGTGGACTTTATTTTTTAATTTTTTTAATATTTATTTTTTCAAATACTCAATATAATTATAAATTAAATAATTTAGTTTTTAGTAACAATAAAAGTTTTAATTTAGAGGGAAATATTAAAAAACTCTTAATACATATTTTATTTATTTACCTTATACTTACTTTATTAATTTTTATTTTATTTTCTTTGTCCGGTATAAGATTATTCAATGGTTTAAATTTGACTCTTTCTCTTATATCATCAGGCGGTTTTATACCAACAAATTCATTAAATGAAATTATAAAAACTAATTTTCAAGAAGTTCTACTAATGATTTCTTTTTTAATATCCTTAATGAATATTTTCTTTTTTTATAACCTATTTATTAAAAAAGATTTTTTAAAAGAACACTATGAAGATTTTTTTATAGTTTTTTTTATAATATTTTTTTCAATATTGATATTAATACCCTTTGAGAGAACAACTTTAAATGGAGCATTAATTGATGTTTTGACCAGTATAAGCACATCAGGAATAACCACCAGTATTACTAGTGGTAATCTGTCTTTATTTTTATTATTTTTAACAATAATTGGTGGTTCTATAATTTCTAATACTTCAGGCATTAAATTACTTAGGTTGTATATACTTATTAAAGGAACATTTTCTGAAATGTTAAAACTTGTTAAGCCAAATAATATTATTAGTCAAAATATCTTATTTTCAGGAAAAAAAATTTCTAAAGATTATATCAAAATCTCATTTTTGATATTTATATCGTTTTTTATTAGTTTATTTATTTTGTCAGCTATATTACTTACAGACAATATTAATTTTGAAAATTCATTTAAACTGTCAATACTCACTTTAACCAACACAACTAATTCTAATATTTATGGATTAACCAATATTGAATTTGGTAATTTGCTAATGAGTACAAAAATCTCTATTATATTATTTATGATTATTGGTAAAATTGAACTTATATCTTTTTTTCTATTATTAAAAAAAAATTTTTTTAAAAAATTAAATTATGTCTAACATTGTTATAATTGGAGCGGGAGCCATGGGTACAGCATTTGCTTACCCATGTATTGACAACAA
>MDTB01079393.1_pt1 | contig 24383 bp, 22 predicted proteins | sample 811161 | NCBI WGS metagenome assembly MDTB01 (sample SAMN05326650, study PRJNA326480) | marine metagenome | isolation source: seawater | place: Mediterranean Sea | collected 2009
ATTAAATGATGAAATAAAAGAAAAATTAGCAAGATTTTGTAATGTAAATGTTGATTGTGTTATTGAATCAGTTGATGTCAATACCATCTATGATGTTCCCAATCACATGTATCGTGAATGTTTAGATAAAGTGGCACTAAAAAAGTTAAAGCTAGATTATAATGAACCTGATCTAAATTCTTGGAATAATTTTCTAGAAAAATATAAAAACCCAAAAGATACAATTAAAATTGCTCTGATTGGTAAATATGTTGAGCTTCAAGATTCCTACAAATCCATATTGGAATCGTTTATTCATGCTGGTGCAGTAAATGAAGTGGATGTAGAGGTAATTCCTTTACATTCTGAATTTATAAATTCTGAAAATGTAAATGATAAACTACAATCCTTTAACGGAATTTTAGTAGCTCCTGGTTTTGGTGAAAGAGGCGTAGAGGGAAAAATCGAAGCAATTAAATATGTTAGATTAAATAATATTCCATTTTTTGGAATATGCTATGGAATGCAAATGGCCGTCATTGAATATGCTAGAAATATGTTGAAGCTAGATGATGCAAATTCTACTGAGGTTAATCCTCACACCAAAAATCCAGTAATCGATTTGATGGAAGAACAAAAAAACATAACCGAAAAAGGTGGTACAATGAGATTAGGTGCTTGGAAATGTCACATAACAAAAGAAACCCTATGTCATTCTGTTTATAAAACTGAAAATATTGAGGAAAGACATAGGCATAGATATGAATTAAATAATAAATATTTAAATCAACTGGAGGAAAACGGATTAGTAGCATCTGGAAAAAATAAGGATACTAATCTTGTTGAGGTTGTTGAAGTTAAAGATCATCCATGGTTCATAGGCGTTCAATATCACCCCGAATACAAAAGTACAGTTTTATCACCTCATCCATTATTCGTATCTTTTGTTGGTGCAGCAATCTTAAACAAGAATAAATAGATGGAAGACAATAAAATTGATATCAACTCATTAATAGGGTTTTTTCTTATAGGTTTAATTTTTATAGGATGGTTATACTTAAATCCTCCGCCGCCATCTACAGATTTAGTTCAAACAATAGAAAAAAACGAAATTTCAGATGAAAAGCCGGTTGAACAGGATTTATCGGATATTCTATCTGAATCTAAAATTGACGATTATGACGATAGCACTTTAAACTTTGAAAACTCATTATTTCAAAGTGATGATGATATCTTAGTAGATGCTGAAAAATTTATTGTTAAGTTTTCACCTATTGGAGGTCAAATCTCCTCATTACAGCTAAAAGGTCACTTAAATTATTTAGGTAATCCAATCAATTTAATTGAATCAAATAATTCATCTTTTAATTTAGATTTTACCACAAAAAATGGTAGAAAATTTAATACAAATGATCAAAAGTTTACACCGTCATTGATTGACCAAGGTTCAGTCAAAAAAGTATCGATGAAGTTAGTTGTTTCTGAAGATGTTTTTATTGAATATATGTACACTATTAATTTAACTGATTATATAATTGATCTTGATATAAGCTCTAGAGGATTCTTTAATATACTTGACACTACTCAAAGCTATAATTTGAATTGGGAGCTTAATGCATTTAGGAATTCCAAGAGCATTTCTTACGAAAATAGATATTCTTATTTAACATATTATCACGATGAAGATAAGATTGATTATTTATCAATAAGTGGAGAAGATGAAGAAGATGAAGAAGATGTAAATTGGATATCCTTTAAGCAGCATTTTTTTAGTTCTGTTTTGATATCTCCAGATGAAAAACCATTTAAAAATGTTGATTTTAAATCTGAAGATTTAGTTCAAGATAATGGCGTAGACACCTTGTTTACTAAAAAATTTATTTCAAAAATATCGTTTGATTATGTCAATAGTGAGTTTGAAAACTCTTTGAAATTTTATTTTGGGCCTAATCATTATTCACAACTAAAAACTTACGAAATTGGGTTGGAAGAGAGTGTTGATTTTGGATGGGGGATTTTCGGATTTATTAATAAAAATATTTTTGTCCCGCTATATAGGTCATTGAGTAACTTATTTCCATATGGAATTGCAATTATATTTATGACTATTATTGTAAGGATTGTCCTTGCTCCAGTTTTATACAGCTCTTATGTTTCCCAAGCTAAAATGAAAATATTGAGGCCAGAGTTGGATGAGATTAATCAGAAGTTTAAAGATAATGCAATGAAAAGGCAGCAAGAAATGATGTCTTTATATAGAAAAGCTGGCGCAAATCCAATGAGTGGATGTTTGCCTGGATTACTGCAAATTCCCGTTTTTTATGCTTTATTTATGTTTTTCCCATCAGCTTTTGATTTAAGACAAAAGAGTTTTTTATGGGCAGATGATTTATCAGCATATGACAGTATTCTTGATTTTGGCTTCTATATACCACTTTATGGGGATCATATTAGTTTATTTCCAATATTAGCCTCTGTATCTATATTTTTCTACATGAAAATGACCACTGGACAACAAATGGCTTCACAACCCCAACCCCAAGAGGGAATGCCTGATATGAGAAATATGATGAAGTATATGATATATTTTGCACCAATAATGATGATGGTATTCTTTAATAATTACTCAAGTGGATTGAGTTTATATTATTTTGTTTCAAATCTTTTATCAATCGCCATCATGTTTACAATCAAGAATTATATTCTTGATGAGCGTAAAATAAGACAGCAAATTCAATTTAATAAGTCACAACCTGTAAAACCCCCTAGTAGATTTCAAAGAAGAATGCAAGCAATAATGGAAGAGGCTGAAAGGCAAAAAAGGAAGAAATAGTTTACGAGTCAGACTTAAGTTAATTTATATTTAGTGGCACAAACTTTGATTATTTTTGATAAAATAGTTATGGAGAGACCTAAATGTGGATGTGGAAATACACAAAATCCAAACGGTTATTGTGATGGCTCACATCTAAACAAGAATTAAATTTGAAAAGAATAGTTGTAATTGGTGCAAGTAGTTCATCGAACTCAATCAATAGGAAGTTAGCTAACTATGCTGCTAAATCAATTACATTCGATACTGAAATTATAGATTTAAATTTGAATGATTATGAAATGCCTATTTACAGTGAAGATTTGCAAAATTCTTTGGGAATCCCCCAAAAAGCCTTCGATTTTAAAAGGGAAATTTCTGATTCTGATGCACTAGTGATATCCTTAGCTGAACACAATGGCTCATATACAGCAGCTTTCAAAAATATATATGACTGGATTTCTGTGATTGAGTCTGATGTATGGTGTAGTAAACCTATTCTTTTGCTATCTACTTCAAATGGTGCAAGAGGAGGTAAAACGGTTCTTGAAACTGCCCATAGCAGGTTTTCGAGGGACTACAAGTATCAAATTCCTTACTTTTCTCTTCCCTATTACCAAAAAAATTTTGATTCCAATGAAGGTATTTTAGATGATAGACTAAATCAAGATTTTTATGATATAATTATAGATTTTGAAAATATTTTAAATGGAAATTAATTTTTACCCACCAAGCATTCAAGCAAATGGGAATTTCAATTTTGGTGAGATAATTGAAAAAAAACCAATTGGATTCCCTCAGGATGGAGGACAGTTAAAACCTTATTCTAATCTTTTTTATTGGGCTCATGCATGGACAACTGATAAAAGAAGTACAATTGGTTTACACCCACATCAAGGTTTTGAAATATGTACTTTCGTTTTAAAAGGGAGTATAAATCACTTCGATACGAAATTGAATAAATGGGTAAGACTTGAAGAAGGTGACGTTCAAATAATCAGATCTGGAAATGGAATTTCACATTCAGAGGAGATGCTTGAAAATTCTGAAATATTTCAAATTTGGTTTGACCCAGATTTATCAAAATCACTCAAAAAACCTGCAACTTATAATGACTATAAAATAGACCAATTTAATTTCACTAATCATGATGATTATTTAATTAAGCACATTCAAAATCAAAAATCAAAAATGTGGATGGATACAGAAGATATAGTTATTAATGAATATTTTTTTGAAAAATCTTCATCTGCTAATCTCAAAATTGAAAATGGTAAAATCCATTCTTTTTTTTTGATGGACGGTGAAGTTTCTTCAAATCAATATAAATTTAAAAAAGGAGATTTCTTTACAATATCTAACATTAAAAAATTTAATATAGCAGCATTAAAATTTTCAAAATTATTTGAAATATCATCTCCTATCAAACCATCATATAAGACATACTTTAATTAATATCTTAATTATTAACTTTACACAGTGAAAAAAGTTATTATTGGTCTTTCTGGAGGAGTTGACTCAAGTGTAAGTGCTTTATTGTTAAAGCAACAAGGCTATGAGGTAATAGGCCTGTTTATGAAGAATTGGCACGACGAAAGTGTTACTATTTCAGATGAGTGTCCATGGCTTGATGACAGTAATGATGCAATGTTAATAGCTCAAAAAATTGGAATTCCATTTCAGACAGTTGATTTGAGCAAACAATATCAATCCAGAATTATTGATTATATGTTTAATGAATATGAAAAAGGTAGAACCCCCAACCCTGATATTCTATGTAATAGAGAGATAAAGTTTGATATATTTTTAGACATTGCAGTTGGTTTGGGAGCTGACTACATAGCTACAGGACATTATTGTCAAATTGATAAAATTTCTATTGTTAATAAAAAAATATACAGATTATTAGCTGGCATAGATAAGGAAAAAGACCAATCATATTTTTTGTGTCAGCTAAATCAAAAACAACTTTCAAAGTCCATTTTTCCTATTGGGCACTTGACTAAGTCCGAGGTAAGATTTTTGGCAAAAAAAAATGATTTAATAACTGCAGATAAAAAAGATTCTCAGGGATTATGTTTTGTAGGAAAAGTAAAACTTCCTGATTTTTTAAAACAAAGACTTATCCCAAAAAAAGGACATGTTATCAAAATTGATAGCCAATGTAAAAGTTTAAAAATCGATGTAAGTGGAAAAAAATTAGAGGAAGAGCTTGACTTATTAAGTAATCCATTTTCATTTTCACCTAAAGACGGACATATAATAGGAGATCATAATGGAGCATACTATTTTACAACAGGACAGAGAAAAGGGTTAAATATTGGCGGTTTTAGTAAACCACTTTTTGTCCTTCAAACAGATATTTTTAAAAATATAGTTTATGTAGGCATGGGAGAGTCGCACCCAGCACTTTATAGAAGAGCTCTTTTTGTTAGGAATAATGATATTCACTGGGTTAGAGAGGATTTGAAAATTAAATATAATGAGTCATTGAAAGTACATTATAGGGTCAGACATAGACAGTCATTACAGCAAGGTGTAATTTATAATTTTAAAAAAGGACTATATATATTATTTGATAAACCTATCTCATCTGTTACAAGTGGGCAATTTGTAAGCTGGTACTGTAATGAAGAACTTATTGGATCAGGGGTAATTAATTAATTATTAATTTTTTGAAACAATGAATAGGCCCCTTTGAATATCACTGATTATAATGTTTTTGCTTTCAAAAAACGGATAAACACTCCAAGCACCACTAAATCCACTACCATTACTTTCTGGATGTGTATCAAAAAATCCCGACTCGTTAATAACTTTTGAATCGATTTGTGTTATATCAATTTCCCGCAATCCTGCTTTATAATTTGCTAAATAAAATTTATTTCCAGTTATGTATCCATTATGATCAATAGCGGGTGTCGGTCCATAATAGTCAAAATGCAAAATTGGATTATCCAAATCGGATAGATCTAAAATGATACTTCTTGTATCAATTCCATCTCTTAATTCATCCAATTCATCACCAACAATGAAATATTTATGGTCTTCCGTTAGCCAGCCTTGATGTGTATAGTGAATATTATCATAAAATATTGTGGAAATTAATAACGGATTAGATTTGTCGGATACATCGACAATGTCAACATGTTGAGCATTACTTCCAATAATTATTTCTTTTCCTATATGATCAACATCCGGCCCATCGTATATAACTGCTTGAGCATCATGGCAGTAACCAGCCTCTGAAAATCCTCCTTCGATAATTGGATTTTTTGGATTTTGAATATTTAAGAATATTGGTCCGCCATTAAATAAGCCTCCTTCATGTCCAGGATCTCTTGAAAAAGTTCTTCCTGGGTCTTGATTTCCAACGGCGTAAGCATAGTTAGTTTCTTCGTTAATAACAAGGTTATGCGCTCTTCCAAAATCTGTAAAATGTATATCTTCCGAAAAAACACTTGGTATATTTTCAATATTTCTTAATCTAGTCAGATCAAATATTTGCATACCATGATTTGAAGCTTCACTAACTATATATGCGTGGTTATTATTAACTTTAATATCTCTCCAAATACTGTTTACTGAAGCTGTTGGAAGGATCCCTAATAATATAGGATTATCAGGATTAGTTATATTAACAAATGAAGTATGAGATGACAGTCCAACGATTGCGTATTCATCTTCTGTTAAGGGGTCAGTCCACCCCCAAATATCATTAAGTCTACGATTACTATTTTCAGAGTCTAAACTTAAATCTTCAATAGACAAATATCCAATTAGGTTATAACCATCACAAGGGTAATCTCCAGCAAAACCATCAATACAAGGCAAAGATGTAAAATCTACCAAATCACAATTATCGCCGATTCCATCATTGTCATTATCCTCTTGATTTGGATTATATACCAATGAGCAATTGTCCTGATTGTCAATTATTCCATCCTCGTCTAGGTCAGAACATAAATCTCCAATTCCATCTCCATTACTGTCTGTTTGATTCGGATTTAAAACCAAGGGACAATTATCGATTGTATCATAGTAACCATCTTGATCTGAATCTGCAAAGAAAGATTCTATAGATTCGTTTTGGCAACTTAATGTTATTAGAGTCACCAGGCAAAGCAAAATTACATTATTATGAATAATAATTTTCATGATGTTATTTATTGCTAATATATTTAAAATATTATCAATTCAATTTTAAAATCCTTCCCAAATTCTCCATGATTCCTCTGCTTGAATCTCAAGCATTTCTAATCCATTTTTGGTTTTACAACCTTTTTCAGCACCCTTTTTTAAAAAAAGCGACTGAGCTGGATTATACACCATATCAAATAAAATATGACTGGGATCAAGGTATTTATATGGAATATTAGGGCTTAAATTAATATTTGGAAAAGTACCTACTGGGGAACAATTGATTATTAATTTGTGATTATACATAATATCTGAGTTTAGATTTCCATATATAAATTCTGACTTTCCCATGCTTCTTGAAACAGATCTATAAATAATTCCATATTTTCTTAAAACATATTCAACTGCTTTTGAAGCACCTCCAGTACCAAGAATTAACGCATTTTTGGGTCTTTTATTTTCAATCAATTGAAGAAATGACTTTTCAAAACCAATACAATCAGTATTGAATCCTATATTTTTATTATCAATTTTTTTTATTGTATTAACAGCACCAATAGCTTTAGCTACTTCATCAATTTCATCAAGGAATTTTATAATTTCTTGTTTATAGGGGGTAGTGACGTTGTATCCAGATATCCCATTTTTTTGTAAAATTGATTCAATTTGTGAAATATTTTCAATGTCAAAGTTTGAATATGTACAATCCAAATTTTCTTTTTTAAATTTTTCTGAAAAATATTTCTTTGAAAAACTATAATCTATATTTTTTCCTATCAGGCCGAATTTTCTACTTTTTTTCATAACTACTTAAAAATATAACTATTACTATTCCAATTAATATAAATATAAAAGCATAAAATGTTTCATCATTGAACTTGGGTAAATATCTAACTATTTTATATTCGTTCTCTACACTTAATGTAGATTTCCAAGGCCAAATTACACCTAGAGAACCAATTATGAAACCAAAAATAATAGAATTACAAAGCTGGTTGAATTTACTTAGTAGATAACCAAGAATTTTAGACAATGAAATTAGTCCTGTTATTGAGCCAATAGTAAATACTGACAATACCTTTAAATAATTAATACGGACATCACTGTATATGTTTGAAAAGTCTCCTCTTAATATCTCACTTAAGCTGTCGTATAGAGCATTTACTGAATCAACCAGTAGTAATACATAGTTACCCATTAACATAAGTAAAAATGAACCCGATAGACCTGGTAAAATCATTCCACTAACACTTATTATTCCACAAATAAAAACAAAAAACAAGTTGTCATTTTCTTGTGATGGATTTACAAAACTTAACAAAACACCTATCGAGATTCCTACTATAATGAAACAAATATTTTTGAAGTTATTTAAGTCGATAATTGTTCTGAGATGAAAAACAGTTCCTATAACTAATCCAAAAAAAAGACTCCAAACATAAATTTCAAAATTATTTAATAGTATCTCCAATATCTTAGATGTTGAAAAGTAACTAATTACTATTCCTGATAAAATAAGAACTAAAAATTTACCATTAATATGTTTTAAAAAATCTTTGAATTTTCCCTCAAATAGATATTTTAAAGCTGTTTTATCTAATCTTTTTAAGCTGTATATTAATTCTTCATAAAAACCAATTGCTATTGCAACTAAACCTCCTGATACACCTGGAATCTTATTGGCAGTTCCCATAAGTATTCCATTGATTAGAATTTTTAAATAATTAGATTTCGGTTTATTAACCTTCATTTAATCTTTTTTATTCTTTCTAATTGTACAACTATTACAAAACCTAAAATAACAAGAGATATTGACAAGAATAAATTAAGGTTTGACAATTCTGTAGAAAAACTTTTATTCCAAGGCCATACCTTTTCAATTGATCCAATCACTAATCCTAGCATAATAGTGTAAGTGGTATCTCTGTGTTTATTAAACAGATACTTTAGAATTCTGCTAAAACCCAATAATCCGATTAATACACCAGAAATAAATGTAAAGATTACAATCATTTCTAAATTATCAAGTGACCTAATTAAATATGCATAAACCCCTAGAATTACAAGTATTAACGAGCCTGATATTCCTGGTAAAATCATTGCAGATGAGGCAATTACACCCGAAAATAAAATATACAATAAACCTATCTCATCAGTCTCATAAACAGAGAATGACGAAAGGAAATAAGAAAAGATTATTGATATAATTAAAAAAAAGAAGTTTAAACTACTCCATTGGTTTATTAATTTATAAATAACTTTTACTGTTGCAAATATTAATCCTAGAAAAAATGACCAAATAAACAGAGGAAAGCTTTCCAAAAAATTGGCTGAAATTTTTACAAAAGAAATTAAGCTAATTCCAATTCCTGAAACAAGTGCTAATAAAAAGTTTCCGTTTAATTTTTTCCAAAAAGGGTTGAAACCTTTTTTAAGTTCAAAAAAAAGGCTAAGTTTCAATTCGCTAATTGATCTTATTAATTCTTCATAAATACCTAATAATAAAGCGATTGTTCCACCAGATATTCCAGGCATTGCATCCGCAATACCCATAAAAACTCCCTTAAAAAACAATGTTATATAATCAAATGTATTTCTACTTCGCATATTAAAATTCTAGTGTTAAACTAGTAATTTTTTGTTGAAGTTTTGGACAAGCAGTTTAAATATATTTTCCAGTATTTAGATTTTTCTTGATTTGCCTTGATTGCTTTCTCAATATATTCTATGGCCCTTTTGAATTTTTTTTCCCTGTAATAAAACATTGATAGCCTAAAAAAAGCTTTATCCATATTTGGGTCATTGTTCACACACTTATAATAATAGTTCAGCGAATTTTCAAAATCATACTTCTTCTCAAAGCAAAATGCTATTCTAAATAGCGCATAAGACGAATTGGGATTAATAGAAATTATTTCTTTGTAATTATCAATTGCTTCATCATATCTTTTCATTTTTTCTAATAATTTACCTTTATCTATATAAGGACTTGTGAATGAATCATCTGAAAAAATCGAATAATCATATGCTGCAATTGCTTCATTATACATTTTAACTTTAACATAACTTTTACCTAGATTATGCCATCCAATTTCGCTGTAGGGGTTTTTAGATAAATATTCTTTAAGGAACACTATTAATCCTTTAGTATCCCTAATCATTTCATAACAATAGAGAATATTATAGAGAGCACTGTGGTCAAGATAATTGTGGTTTAAACTTTTCTTAAAATAATAACTAGATTTTGAAAAGTTTTCCATGAATAAATATTCTATTCCAACCTGATAAAATAATTCACTTTTACTTTTATAATTATTTATTATACTCTTTAGTAATGAGATTGATTTATTATGTTTTTTTTGCTTCGAAAGAATACTAGACTTTAGAATTATCGCTTCATAATTATTGTTTTCAATCATCAGTATAGAATTTACTAAATCCAAAGCGATGTCTAATTTATCTTCCTGAATAAAGATTTCAATTTCAAATAAGCTTAAATTAGTATTTGACGGATGTTGACTTAACGATAGTTTGAGAGCCTTTTTTGCATAAGCTAATTTTCCAGTATCTATGTAATATGAAATAATATTTTCAAACTCTAAAGAATCAAAGAAAAGAACTTTATTTTCTTTAACCATTTTTTCGAATTTACTTACCGAAAAGTTTATGTCATTAACATTATCCATCTTAAATCATCTTTTCATTAAAAATAAATATGATTTGTTTTAAAATGAATCAGTAGATTTTAAACTTCTTAACAAACTAATTAACACCTGTTAGATTGTGTCAAGTACATTTAGAATAATATCACAACCCTCTTCAATCTCCTTATCAGAAATGGTTAGGGGTGGAGTAATTCTAACAGCTCTTTTTTCGATTAAAAGCCAGAAAAGAATTAAACCTCTATTTTTAGCTTCTAAAACTAATTTATTTGCAATTTCAGAATCATTCATAATCAAACAAAGCATTAATCCAACTCCTCTTATTTCGCTGATAAGCTTATGATTTAATTTTTGTCTTAAAAGTTTTTCTTTTGACAAAGTACTTTCCATTATTTTAGAACCTAATACAATTTTTAAAGTTTGAAGTGCTGCAGCAGTAATTACTGGGTTTGCTCCAAATGTGGTTATATGACCAAGAATTGGATTTACGTGAAGTACATCCATTAATTTTTTAGAGCTTGTAAATGCTCCTATTGGAATTCCACCACCCAGGCCCTTTCCATAAACAATTATATCATGAATACAATCAAAATTTTCAAAACCAAATAATTTTCCTGTTCTTCCAATTCCGGATTGAATTTCATCTAATATCAATAAAGCACCAACATCTTTACATTTTTTTTCACTGAGCTTAGGTATCCTTCGGAAGGTAAAATGAACCCGGCACTACCTTGAATGGTTTCTAAAATAACACAAGAGGTTTTTTCGTCAATTTTGCGAATATCTTGAAATGAGTTAAATTCTATAAACTCGACATCAGGTATTAGTGGCTCAAATGGTTTTTTTCTTTCATCTAAGCCCATTAAAGTTAGTGCCCCCATAGTACTTCCATGATAAGCATTTTTTGCAGCAATAATTTTCTTTCTGCCGGTATGCCTTCTAGCTAATTTCATTGAACCCTCTAATGCCTCTGTGCCAGAATTTGTAAAGTATGTACAATTTAGACTCTTGGGTAAATTTTTAGCCAATAATTTTGCTAAATCAAGAGAAGGTTTGGTAACAAACTCACCATAAACCATTACATGCATGTATTTTTCAGATTGATTCCTGATTGCATTTATAACTTCTTTATTGCAATGCCCAACACTGCAAGCTGAGACTCCCGCAACAAAATCTAAATACCTATTATTATCGTTGTCATAGACATAACTCCCCTTGGCTTTAGAAACTTCTATCATAAGCGGATAGGGGGTAGTTTGTGCTTGATATTTTTTAAAATCTGAGTTAATAATTTTTTATTCTAGGTTTTTGATTTTGGTGAATTGGAATTTTTTATCCTCAATAAAAAGATCATCTATTGTTTTTATAATTTCATCTTCCCTAAAAAAGAATCCTTTTAATAATTTATCATTTTCATTAAACTCATCCTCGGGGTAAACATTTCCATCAATTTGATTGATTTTTGTGAATGTATCTATATTTTGTTTCGAAATTGAAATTTTTATTTTTGCAGATTTAGATTTATCTATTCCTATCAGTTCATTTTCAGAATTTCTCAAATAGTACACAGATTCAGCATTTTTAATAATATCAACTTCCTTTAATTTACCGTCAATGAAATTTCCATTTAGTCTTTTTCCAGAAATCTGATTAAAACCAATTTCCAGTGTATCCTTCTCTATGATAAAAGCATTATCAAAGACGAAAAGAGAATCAATTACGTTTTTATCAGTGTCAAATTTGATGTGAATAGAGTCTCCTGTTATTTGACTTTTGTTGCTCCAAAGAATTGGCTTTTTAATTTTTCTTGATCTATCATTAAAGTCACTTTGTTTAGTTATCAATTGGGCAATTCCTGTTAATTGACTAAAATGAATGGAGTCGCATTTACCGCTTAGATTATTTCTCAAAATTTTACCATTCATGAAAGCTCTGATAATTTGTTCATTTTCTTTTCCGGTAATAATTATGGATTCACCATGAATGTATGTAGTATCCTTTTCCTTGAATGAGGCAATAAGAGCTCTTTTATTAACGAACATCGAATCAACACTTCTATGAATTTCAGCATAGTGACCTGTTGTTAAAGTTTTATTGATTGTATCTAGAATTTTAATATTATTTGTTGCAGATGCATAATTTCTAGACTGGTCAAAATATATACTATCGCCGTTAATTTTATATTCTTCGAAATCTATTTTAGAATTCTTTATAAAATATCCGTTATCATTTTCGGTATCGTAGTATCCAATTTCACAATAAATTTTTGAATCATCTGTAATAATGTCAGTCGGACCAAAGAAATAAGACTTTCCCGATTCGGTAAAATAGTTTAAGACATCTGAATATATATTATATTTTGGGGTTCTCAAATCAACTTCTTTTTCAAAGCGATATTTTTTTTCTTTAGCAAAAAAAGTTCCTCTTAAGCTATATATAGTATCGGAGTAGTTTCTGATAAGTTTACCCTTATTTGTATAAAATCCTTCTTGTAAATTTCTATCAAAATAAATTGATTCAGTATATAGATCAGATTTAGGTTCGTTTAAAATAACATCTCCTTTAGCAAAAACTAATCGGGTATCTCCATTATATTCTAGATAATTAGCTTTTAAGTTAAGTGTATCACCTTGGTTAAGTGAAACCTCCCCATATGCCTCAATAAAATTTCTGCCCTCATAAAAAAAAGCCTGATTACATGTCATTAAAACCCCATCGTGAGATATTAGTACTTTATCATTTTTATCTCTTGTTAAAACGGATGCATCTGGGTACTTGACTTTATCTTTTTCAAAGAAAGCAGCTCTTTCAATTTTTATTTTTGTTTTTTCTTGCGCTTTCACATCTAAATAAATGCATGAACAAAAAAAAATGATAATGATTAAGAAGAAAGATTTTTTCACCAATTTATTTAAATAATGTTTCTTTTCTATCAGGACCTACTGAAACAATAACAATAGGAATGTTTAATTGTGTCTCAATAAAATTAATATAGTTATTTAAGTTATTTGGTAACTCATCAGCAGATTCAAGCTTTCTTAAATCTTCAGACCAACCTTGAAACTCTTCATAAATTGGTTCAAGTGAACTGTCAGAAAGGTTATATGGAAGATTTTCAATTACTTGACCTCTATATTTGTATTTTGTACAAACGAGTACTTTATCAAAACCACTCAATACATCAGTCTTCATCATCATCAATTTTGTAACCCCATTAATCTTACATGCATATTTAAGCGCCACTAAATCTAACCATCCGCATCTTCTTGGCCTTCCGGTTGTTGCACCAAATTCATTTCCAATTTTACTCATTTTTTCCCCGTATTCATCAAATAGTTCGGTGGGAAATGGTCCAGATCCAACTCTGGTAGTATAGGCTTTAAAAATTCCAAAAACATCATTTATGGAATTTGGAGATATACCTAGGCCAGTACAAGCGCCGGCAGCAGTTGTATTTGATGAGGTGACATAGGGATAGGTGCCAAAATCAATGTCCAACAAAGAGCCCTGGGCACCTTCAGCTAATATAGATTTATTCGTTTCTTGAGATTTAAACAATAAATTTTCTGAGTCAACAAAATTGATTTTTCTCAGCTTTTCAATAGCATCAAAAAATTCAAATTCTAAATCTTCAAGACTAAAATCAAGCTCAACATTATAAAAATTAATTAATTGATGATGTTTTTTTGAAAGCTCATAATATTTTATTTTCCAATTCTCATATTCTAAATCCCCGACTCTGAAGCCATTTCTTCCGGTTTTATCCATATATGTTGGGCCAATCCCCTTCAATGTTGACCCGATTTTATTTTTTCCCTTAGATTTTTCACTTGCCGCATCAAGAAGTCTATGAGTTGGTAGTATTAAGTGCGCCTTTCTTGAAATAAATAAAGTTTTGCTAATATCAACATTTTCTGCTTTAATATTTTCAATTTCTTTATTTAAAATAACTGGGTCAATTACAACACCATTACCAATAAGGTTTATTTTTTCTTTGTGAAAAATCCCAGATGGAATAGTGTGTAAAACATATTTCTTTTCGTTAAATACAAGGGTGTGACCAGCATTTGGTCCGCCTTGGAATCTAGCTATTATATCATACTTAGATGTTAAAACATCAACAATTTTTCCCTTACCTTCATCGCCCCACTGAAGTCCTAATAATAAGTCTACTGCCATTTATTTTTTTTTATTTTTTTTTCCATAAAAGTATAATGAATGGCTGTCAATTGTTACATCAAAAACTTGCTCTATTGTTTCTTTTATTGTGTTTATTCTAGGATCACAAAACTCGAAAACTTCACCTGACTCATTTATTATTAAATGATCATGTTGATTATTGAAATAACATTTTTCATAAGATGCTTGATGATCATTTGAAAATTGATGCTTTCTAACCAGTGAACAATCCCGTAGGAGTTCTATGGTATTATAAAGTGTAGCCCTTGAAACTCTATATTTTTTATTTTTCATCTTCACATATAGTGATTCAATGTCAAAGTGGAATTTAGTCTCGTATACTTCCTTAAGGATTGCATATCTTTCTGGAGTTTTTCTATAACCTTTTTTTTCAAGAAATTTTGTAAAAACCTCTTTTACAGTATTTAGATTATCAATATTTTCTGTCATAATTTACTAAACTGATTATGTTCTTTTGATTTTATCGATTCCGTTTAAAATCTTTAATTTTTTTATAAGATTATTAACTTCAAAATTTGATTTAACGGAAATAATTATGTTACCCACAAATGTATTTCCAGCTGTCTCAAAATTAAGTCTTTTCATATTAATATTCATATTTTCTGAAATTACATTAGTAATATTATTTAATAAACCTAATTTATCAATTCCAGTAATATTTATCTGCACGGTAAATTTTTCTTGTGATGAGTCAATCCATTTTGCTTTAATAATTCTATAGTCATAATTTGATTGTAGACTTAATGCATTACTGCAATTTTTTTTATGAATTTTAATACCATCATTTATTGTTATAAACCCAAATACTTTATCCCCAGGTATTGGATTACAACAATTAGCATTCTTATAATCAAGCTTTTCTTCGTCATTTCCAAAAACTAGTAAATCATATTTTGAAGTAATTTCATCTTGATTATCTGTATTTATTTTTGCCTCTTTCCCTCTGGAAATCTTTTTTCTGATGTAGCTAATAAATTTATTACTTCTGGAAGCTACAAATTTCTTTAATTTTTCATTATCAATTGTATTGATTCCAATTCTGTAAAATAAGTCTTGACTTGTATTTAGTTTAAAATATTTTTGAAGCTCAGTAACTATGCTATCATTAAAGTTAATTTTAAGAGATTTAAGTTTTCTTCTGAGGATTTGTTTACCATTGTCAGCTAAAAGTTTCTTTTCCTCGTTTAAAGTGGCTTTAATCTTAGATTTTGCCCTTGCTGTAGTAGCATAATCCATCCAGTTAGCACTGGGTTTTATTTTATCTGAAGTCAAAATTTCAACTCTATCACCACTAGATAATTCTTTATTTAATGGCACTAACTTTCCGTTCACTTTTGCACCTCTAGTTTTTATTCCAATTTCAGTGTGAATTGCAAATGCAAAATCTAGAGGAGTGGCTCCTTTGGGTAGAGATTTTAAATCACCAGTTGGAGTAAATACAAAAATTTCTTTTGAGTATAAGTTTAGCTTAAACTGTTCAACAAAATCAACTGCATTAGTTTCCGAATTTTCTAATGCCTCTTGTAATTTATTAATCCAGGAATCTAAATTATCATTAGAATCATCCTTATGTTTATATTTATAATGTGCAGCATAACCCTTTTCTGCAATTTCATCCATTCTTTCACTTCTAATTTGAACTTCAACCCATCTACTCTTAGGACCTACGACTGTGATATGTAAAGCTTCATATCCTGTAGATTTTGGAGCAGAAATCCAGTCTCTTAATCTTGTAGGGTTAGGGGTAAAATGATCGGTGACAATTGAGTAAATTTTCCATGCAACAAACTTTTCTTTTTCAGGCTTTGATTTATAAATAATTCTAACCGCAAATTTATCATATACCTCTTCAAAAGAAATACCTTGTCTTATAATTTTATTATTAATTGAAAAAATAGATTTTGTCCTTCCTTTAATGCTGTATTTAAGTTTTTCTTTTGTTAATGTTGAGCTAATAATCGAGTTAAATTTTTTAATGTATTTATCCTGATCTTTTTTGCTTTCAATAAGTTTTTCTGAAATCTCATCATAAGTTTCAGGGTCAGTATACTTTAGTCCAAGATCCTCTAATTCGGTTTTTATATTGTATAGTCCAATTCGATGAGCTAGTGGGGCGTAAATGTATAATGTTTCAGATGCTTTTTGAATTTGTTTTTCATAAGGCATACTTGAGAGAGTTTGCATGTTATGAAGCCTATCAGCAATTTTAATTATAATAACCCTAACATCTTCATTAAGAGTAAGTAACATTTTTCTATAATTTTCAGCTTGAATTGAAACGTCAGAATATCCCTTAGTGTTAAGTTTTCCAATTTTGGTTAGACCATCAACAATTTTAGCAATATTTTCTCCAAATTCATTTTTAATTTTTTCAAGAGTATGATCAGAATTATCTTCAACTACATCATGAATTAGTGCAGAGGCTATTGAAATTGCATCTAATCCAATTTCAGAAGCTACAATTTTTGCAACTGCAATTGGGTGAAAAATATAAGCTTCTCCAGATTTTCTTCTTTGGTGTCGATGAGCATCAACAGCATAATCAAAAGCTTTTCTGATCAGTCTTTTGTCATCTTTAGTAAGAGATTGGTAACTAATTTTTAAAAGTTCTTTATATTCCTTAGCCAGAGCTTTTTTTTCTATTTCTACATCATGAATTGGCATATCTTAAAATTAGCATAAAGAAGATTAATAGGCAATTTCTTTATATATTATTTAAGAACTTATCTTTTAAAGTTGTTTTGCCTATTTACTTCATATAATGTAATTGCCGCTGAAACAGAAACATTAAGTGAATCAATTAATCCTAGCATAGGAATTTTGATTAATTTATCTGAGTTATTTAACCAAAAATTTGAAATGCCCGAACTTTCAGATCCTAAAACTATGGCAGATGAACTATCAAATCTAATTTTTTCTACACTATTCTTCGAGCTTAGAGAAGTTGCATAAATTTTAAATTTATTTTTCTTTAAAAAATCAAGAGTATCATCCGATTTCATACTAACAATTTTTAGAGAAAATATTGATCCTAAACTTGATCTGATCACATTTGGGTTATACAAATCACATTTTTCATTATTAAGAATAATCAAATCAACATTAGCCGAATCACAGCTTCTCAAAATAGCACCAATATTACCCGGTTTTTCTATTCCGTCAAGAACAATTGCTAAATTGATTTTACCATTGTCTAATTTGAAATTATTATTTTTTTGAAATACAACTCCTACCATTCCTTCTGTGGAGCTCCTAAAGCTTATTTTTGAGTATATATCATTATTAACCTCAATTATCTCGGAATCATATTTAGATTTGACAGTTTTTGGATCAACTATATTGGGATTACAGTAGATTTTTTTTATTAAATATCCGTTTGAAAATGCCATTTCAAGCTCCCTTTTGCCCTCTACAACAAAAGACTTAGACTCTTTTCTTAATCGAGGTTTATTGGCAAGCTTTATAAGGTTTTTTATATCCTTGTTTTCTGAACTGGTTATTCTTTTATTCATTTGCCTGAAATTTATATTTCAAAATTAATGAAATACTTTCATTATAATTTTTGATTCCAGATTGAATATTGTTTTGTTTTAGGTATATATCATAACTTTTTTTTGAAACTTCCTCGATTTTTCCTTCATAATTTTTCCAAAATTTGTTTATTTCAACATAATCCTTAATAATTCCTTTATTTACTCTCTCCAGAAAATATCTGTATTTTTCATAATCTAATTTAGACAGTTCATTTAAGCATAATCTTAATGCATAGGACAGTCCACAATATTTTAGATATTCATCATCACTACTAATTAACATTAAATAGGAAATAAAATTTGCATCTTTCTCACTTGCTATACCCAATTGATGTGCTATTTCATGATTAATAACAAATATTAAACTGGTTGAAGGAATTTTGTAGTTGATATTTGCTTCATTAGTAAAAGGATTAATATATCCACTGAAACCCATGTAAGTTAGGGGTAAACTAAATAATGACTTTTTCACTGAAATATTTTTATAGTCAGATTTGATAATTGGTATTTTTATTTTTTCTTTAAGCTTATCAATATTATTTTTAGAAATTTCAACACTTTGTTTAAAACTATATTCATTGATTGGTCGAATACTGTCATTTTTAAATAGAAAAACATGTTTCTTATTAATTGTATCGATTAAATTTTCTGTAAAGTTTATTAATTCGTTTTTGGAGAAATCACCATTAATTTTCAGATGATCTTTGATTGTAAGTCTTTTATAATTTAAACCCCAAAGCATATAAAAAAGGAATATAAATACAAAGGCCGAGGAGCCAAGATTTAAAAGAGTATTTGTACTGCTTTTTATTCTAAAGAATATAAAATAAATCAAACTTGTAATCATAAATAGATATAACAAGTCACCAATAGGGATGCTTATCCATCCAGTCATAAGCCTTAATTTATCAGAAATGAATAAATAAAAAAATTCAGAGTAGTATTTTTCTACAAATGGATTACCAACTTCAATTTTTTTAATAATGATTATCATTGGTAATAAACTCAGTAAGAAAGCTAACTTTAATTTTTTCATATTTAAATAATACAAACGAAATTATAAATTTATTATTCGTTAATTTTGTAAAAATTATATTAATTATGAGTCAAGAAGTTTTAAATATAGAACCTGCAGAGGTATGGAAAAACTTTGTTTTATTAAATCAGGTTCCTCGCCCATCGAAGAAAGAGGAAAGAGTTATTGGATTTTTAATATCCTTCGCAAAAAAAAATAATCTAAAATATAAACAGGATGAAATAGGCAATTTAGTAATTACGAAAGAAGCAACTTCAGAAATGACTGCTTGCGAAACTGTTGTTCTGCAATCACACGTAGATATGGTTCATGAAAAAAATAATGAGGTTGAATTCGATTTTTTAAATTCTGGAATTGAGATGTATGTTGAGGGAGATTGGGTTAAGGCTCGTGGTACTACTTTGGGAGCGGATAATGGCTTAGGAGTAGCAGCGATTATGGCTGTTTTAGAAAGTAAAGCAATTTCACACCCAAAAATCCAGGCTTTATTTACTATTGACGAGGAGACTGGAATGACAGGAGCCTTAAATCTATCTGACTCAATTTTATCTGGAAAAATATTATTAAATCTAGACACCGAAGAAGATGATGAAATTTGTATTGGATGTGCAGGTGGTATAGATATAACTATGACTAGAAGTTATGTTTTAAATGATTCATCTAATGATGAAATATGTGTACAAATTTCATTGAATGGATTAACGGGTGGCCATTCGGGTGCTGAAATACATAAAGGTTTAGGTAACTCAAATAAAATTCTTTTTGAAATATTAAATGAAATAATTAATGAGTTCAAAATTAGTATATGTTCAATTAATGGAGGTGGTCTTAGAAATGCCATCCCAAGGGAAAGTAGTATAGTAATCTCATTTCTAAAAGATTATATTAATTTATTTGAGCAAATACTAAAAAAAAGTTTACAAAAATACAAGACAAAATTTCAGGCCACTGACCCTAATTTAAATCTTCATTTTAATATATTAAATGATAAAATTAAACAACTTAATAATAAAGAATCGGTTCAATTAATAGATGCAATCAATAATTGTCCAAATGGAGTTTTTGAAATGAGTAAAAGTATAGATGGACTTGTTGAAACTTCAAATAACTTGGCTAATATAAAATTAGTTGATGGAGAGCTAAAAATTATGTGTTTAACCAGATCCTCATCTGAGGATTCAAAAGCTCAATTATCAAAGGTTATTTCTAAAAATTTCCAAGATATTTTCTGTGATTGTAAATTTTCAGGCGGATACCCAGGTTGGGAGCCAAACATAAATTCTTGCACTTTAAAAGAAGTCAAAAATTCGTACATTAAGTTGTTCTCATCGGAGCCGAAAGTAAATGTTATACATGCTGGTTTAGAATGTGGTATTATCGGTTCTCATTATCCAGATATGGATATGGTAAGTTTTGGACCTACAATATTAGGGGCACATTCACCAGACGAGAAGGCATCTATATCTTCAACTCAGAAGTTTTGGAAATTTTTTATTGAAATATTAAAAAATATTCCAGAGAAGGTTAATTAATTTGAACTATTAACCAATTCAATTATAAATTCTAAGTCTGAATTTGGAGGTATTCTATTACCCATAGCCCTGTCTTTATAGGCCATTTTAGACGGTATGTAAGCATATATTTTGTCTCCAACATTCATCATCATTAAAACCTGCTTAAAACCTTCTATTAATTGCATTTCATTTGAAAAAATAACCTTTGATGGTTCATACCATCCCTTAGCTTCTTCTTCAGCGGAATACATACCATAGTTTTGCATAATTTCCCTTCTATTTGTTCCAAACAAGAGTCCATTTGAAGCCAGATAACCTTCATAGTAAAAGCTAATTTCATCACCTTTTTTAGGCTTTATACCTTTTCCTTTTTTGATATAAAAAATTTCTAATCCAGATTTTATTTTTTTTGCTTTAGACTTAAAATTTAAATTCTTTTCTTTTTCAATTTTTGCAAAAGAATCAATTTTCCTCATTTTTTTCTCTTCCTCAATTTGCTGGGTTATAAATAATTTTGGCTCCATTTCATTCCAGGTTTTTACAGCGTCAAATTGTTTTGCATCATTTCCTATCCTAATTATGTTAACACTATTAATTAAAACGTCTTTAACCGGCCTATTACCAACAGAGGTTTCAACGTTTGAAATTGCATCCTGAACTTCAATTCCCCTTACAACATGTCCAAAAACTGAGTGCTTAAAATCAAGATGTGGAGTAGGAACCTCTGTGATAAAGAATTGACTACCATTGGTGCCTGGGCCTGAATTTGCCATTGATAGAACACCAGGCTTATCATGTTTTAGGGTTTCGTGAAATTCATCTAAAAAATTATAACCTGGCCCCCCTGTTCCGTCACCCTTTGGATCACCACCTTGTATCATAAAGTTATCAATAACTCTATGAAATATAATACCATTGTAGTATTTAATACCTTTAAAATCGTTATCAACTTTTGGATGATTACCTTCGGCAAGTGCTACAAAATTTGCTACAGTTACGGGGGTTTTTTCATATGATAATTTAATTAATATTGTGCCCATGGTCGTATTAAATTCAGCATAAAGGCCATCACCAAGATCTTTATTATTGTTGTCACATGCAAATATCATTGAGCATGCCAGAAAAAATATTATAAACTTTGTTTTCATATATGTTCAGATTAATAATTCTTTATAGTTTTTTAATGAATCTAAGAAGTAATTTATCGTATCATTAAGAGATTTTTTACTTACAGCACCTGCTGCATTTTTATGGCCTCCACCACCAAAGATTTTTTTAGAAAATTTATTAACATCAAACTCACCCCTTGATCTTAATGAAATCCTTATAACATTATCATTAGAATTTTCCATAAAAATTACAGCAAACTTAATATTTTTTATTGATAGGCCGTAATTTACAATTCCTTCAGTATCACCTTTTTCATAATTAAACTTATTAAGTTCTTTCTGAGCTAATGAAATATAGCACGTATTTAAATTTTCAACAATTTTAATTTTGCTTAATGCATAGCTTAATAATTGTACTCTTTCAAACTTATTATTATCATATATGTAGTTGTGAATTTCAGAATGAGATATTCCTGTTTTTAATAAATTAGAAATTACTTGATGAGTCAATTCTGTAGTAGAGGGATATTTAAAGGAACCTGTATCAGTCATAATTCCTGCATATAATGATCTAGAAATATTTTTATCAACTTTTACTAAATCTCCCATTTTATCAATAAAATGATATATCATCTCACAAGTGGAGCTCATATTTGGTTCTGAATACATAAAATCAGCATAATTAGACGGTTCTTCGTGATGATCAATCATTATAATTTTTGCTTTTGACTTTACCACATAATCTTTCATACCAGCAATTCTAACTAAATTGTTAAAATCTAGAGTAAAAATCAATTCAGCATCGATAATTTTTTGTAAGCATTTTTCATCTTTATCAAATATCTTTATAATATTATGGGGATCCATCCATTTGAGAAATTCTGGAAATTGATTAGGACTAATAATATCAACATTATGATTAAAATTATCAAGATAGTATTTTAATGCTGTACTAGAACCAATTGCATCGCCATCGGGGTTTTTGTGTGGAATAATTACAATTTTTCTTTTCTTAGAAAGAAATCTTTTGATTTTATCTATTTCAGATCCATTCATATTCAGCGAAGATAATCATTAAAAGTAAAACCTAATAAATTAATAAAAAGTGTTATTTTTGCCAACTAAATATCAAAATCATGAGCAATATTACTTTTACAATGTTGAAGCCAGATTCTATTAGAAATGGAAATACTGGGGCTATTTTAGATAAAATAGTTAAATCTGGATTTAAGATTAAAGCAATGAAGTTCACAAAAATGACTGAAGAAAAAGCTAGCAAGTTTTATGCTATACATATTGAACGTCCCTTTTTTAAAGATTTAGTTGTTTATATGACCAGTGGACCTATAGTAGCTGCTATTCTAGAAAAGGATAATGCTGTTAGCGATTTTAGAGAATTAATAGGTTCAACAAACCCTGAGGAGGCAAAAGAGGGAACAATCAGAAATATGTTCGCTAAATCAATTAGTGAAAACGCTATTCACGGAAGTGATAGTGATGAAAATGCTAAAATTGAATGTGAATTTCATTTTTCCCCAGACGAAATATTTTAATTAAGAACAATTTTTTCAACAATTGTTTTTTTAAATCTATCATTAATTAACTTAATCAGCTTTTCTTTTCCATAACTAAGTTCTTCTTTAAGAGCTGGGGAGTTAAGCTTAATGTAAAGAGTTTTATTTTTTAAACTAACATCTGTAGTGTAATTGCTGACTCCGTTTTCCATTAATTCATGCCAAACTTTTTTTACCTATAAATCTAGTAAACCCCTTTCAAGCTTATTTTTTTTAAGGAATATATTAAGTAGATTTTTTATTTCGAAATTATTCATCTAGAAAATTATTAGGAAAGAATCTTTTATACTCGTAAAAAAATCCGTCCATATTTTTTAATATCATTTTAGTTGAGTCAAGTTTAACAATTGATTCAACAAAATTTTTTCCTTTGCCATATACTAAATATATGTCATTTTTTTTCATTTCAATTATAAACTCAATTTCATGCATGGTGATTTCAAAGCTGCCATCTATTTTTGGCTTAACTTTTTTCCTGTAGCCATTATTTTCATCTAAAATAAAGTAATCTATTGTGCCACTAAACGGATAATTTTTAAACTCTTTACCCTCAATTGAAACAGAGCTAATCTCCCAGTAGCCGTTTAAATATTGTAGATTTTTTGATTCATTGCATGAGTAAAAAAATAATCCATAAAGGATAATTATTACAAAATGGATTTTCTTCATCAAATTTCAAATATTTTATAGGATTTATTTACTTTCTTAATTATATTTTCAGATCTAATTTTGTTAGTGTCAGATATGAAAATTTGATTAAACTTTTCTTCATTTACTAAGTTTATGATTTGTTTCACCCTATTGTCATCAAGTTTATCAAAAAT
>MDTB01144592.1_pt1 | contig 24380 bp, 23 predicted proteins | sample 811161 | NCBI WGS metagenome assembly MDTB01 (sample SAMN05326650, study PRJNA326480) | marine metagenome | isolation source: seawater | place: Mediterranean Sea | collected 2009
ATCAATTAAATATTTGTCAGGATCAACAAATATTTACACGTCTGCAAAAGACGCTATAGACCAAGGTTCAGGAGTTTGTCAGGATTTTTCCCATATCCTGGTAGGCTTAGCACGTTTTCATGGTTACCCAGCGAGATATGTCAATGGTTTTATGTTGGATGATACTGATTTAGCCTCAAACGACACTCACGCATGGGCAGAGATATTTATTGAAAACCTAGGCTGGGTGGGATTTGATCCATGTCATGACAAATGCATAGATGATAGATATGTTCGTGTTGGATGTGGTTATGACTTCTCATTTACTTCGATGATTAAGGGTGTCAAAACTAATTACAACGGAACAGAATTACTAAACCATCAACTGTCTGTTCAAGCTCAAACTTCTCAATAAGAAGATTTTCTCTAAATAATTTTAAATTCGGGTACCAGATTGGGTACGGGCATAGTTCGTAGACTGTGCGAGATGACCAGAAATTCAATGTTTTTAGCACCCTGACCCACGGAAAAAGCCTTTTATCTTAATAAAAAAATTATCACATTTATACTTGAAAATCATTCCACACACTCAATTTTGCGTTTTAGCTAGTCACTAAATGATATTTGCAAAATAAGATCATAAAATGGTATGCATAAATCTAATGCAATAAAGCAAACTAAGTGGTAGGTTTTAATTGTGAGAAATATATTAACTTTTATTTGCTTAAGCATATTAATACCAGCAAATGCGCATACCCTCTAGACTTTAGATTTTTAAATATATAATACTCTTGATAAAAGGAAGGTGGAAAAATGATTGAGAGAATTGTCAATAAACTTAAACGTGATGGGATCAAGTCTGTATTTAGAGCAATCATTAAATATCCTTTTGGATTCAAAAAAAGAAGAATCTATAAACAAATGCTCACAAAGGAAAATATTGCTGATAGATTTAGTGAAATTTATAAACAGAATTTATGGTCATCTACTGAATCTGGTAGTGGAGATGGAAGCGAATTAAATTCAACTAAGCTTCTGAGTGCCTGGTTGATTGATACTATCCCAAAGTTAGGCATTAAAGAATTTGTAGATGCTTCTTGCGGAGATTTTAATTGGATGAAATATACCCTTCAAAGTCTCGAGTGCAATTATTTAGGAATAGATATAGTTACAAGTGTTATTAATAAAAATATAAAACTTCATTCTAACAATTTAATTAGGTTTGAAGTTGCTGATATTTGCAAAGATAAAATACCAGCTTGTGATTTAATCATGGTACGTGATTGTTTATTTCATTTATCATACAAAGATATAGAAAAATTTCTTCATAATCTTAATCGTACCAATTATAAATATCTTCTCACAACCACTCACATTACAGACCAAAGGTTCAAAAATAGAGATATTACCACTGGAGATTTTCGAATAATTAACCTTTTTTGTTCTCCTTTCAATTTTAAGGAAAGTTTACTTAAAGATAGAGTTCTCGATTATCCAGTAGGTTACTCTACTAAAAAAGAAATGATTCTTATTGCAAAGAAAGATGTTCCTATAGAACTAAATATCTGTAAATAAAACAAAACCTCTCATGCTAAATGTAATTAAGTATAAGTAAGACAGCATTTTATAGTAATATATAAAATTATGAATAAAATACAAAATGATGATTTGGACTTATTTAAACTATTTAAAGTACTTTGGGATGGTAAGCGGTTAATAAGTATTTTTATGTTAATTGCTATTTTATTTGGAAGTATCTTGATTTTGAATAAGACACCTGTATATACATCATATATAACTGTATCTATAGATACGATACCTACATCTCATAAGCTTTACGAAGTATCAGTTGATTTTAATAGAATGTTTTACTCAGAGACAGTGTTTGAGAACTGGAAAACAGAAAATAATAGTACTATAAATTATAAAGATTTTAGTAAAAAAACCATTATTGACGGGTTTGTGATGTCTGAAAATAATAAAAAGATAGCAACCTTTGTTCTCAGAAAGGAGATTAACTCTTACATTTTTATGCAAACAGACAATTTATTGCAGTTAAATGAATTTTATAACTATGCGAATCATATAAGTAATGCATTGATACCAAAATATATTTCAAAATCAAAAAAAGAACTTACTCTTCTTGAAAAAAGATATAAAGGTAAGTCAAATCAACATATTATTGAAAAATTATTTTCTTTTGATAAATACATTAATAAATTAAATGATGGTGGCAGAGTACTTTTAGTCGAACCTCCTACAATTCCTGTAAAAGTTGAACCAAAACCATTTCGTATACTTGGTATATCTGTATTGTTAGGTTTAATTATTGGTATTTTTTATGTACTTGTTCAAAAGGCTTCTCAGAATAGAAAAGTTAAAATATAAGGATTGCTTACAAAGGAAAAATAAATGATTAGAAACTTAGTAAAAAAATTTATCGAACTACAGCCAGCAAAAGACATTAAAGATGAAGATTTGGAGTATCTCCTATGGATTAGTAGCCTATATTTAAAAATTAGTTCAATACCGGGACACATTGCGGAAGTTGGTGTTGCTGCTGGCAGAAATACGATAATGTTTGGACGCTTAATTCAAATTTATGGGGATAGTAGTGTTAGGCAATATATTGGTTTTGATACTTTTGATGGTTATAGTGATAGAGACTTAGAACGTGACCAATACCTGAGCTCAGGTAATAAGCGTTGGAAAGCATTTACTAGAAAAGATGTTCTTGAAAGATGCAATGTAAATGGAATTGAAAATCAAGTTGAGCTATTTGAAGGAGACGCTGAATTAGTTATTCCTAAAATTTTAGCAGATCACAGAGGAAAAAAATTCCAGCCTGGTAAGGCTAAATTCGCTCTAGTTTATATTGATTGCAATGCTTACAGAGCGGCATTGATGTCAATGGAGGCCTTTCTTCCTTACATGATGCCTGGAGGTATTTTTGCTATTGACGAAAAATTACAAGGCGGAGAGAACGAAGCAATGATAGAGTTTGCAAAATCTCATAAATTTTCAATTGAAAAACCAGGTAGAAACCAAGTACCAATGGTAATAAAGGTACCGAAATAGGTATAAAAATTATGAAGCTTAAAATCTCTAATCCCAAAATTAATTTTGACTTTATTCATAAGAAGGGCTTTGTAAGTCTAACTGATGTTGAGATTTTAAATAAGACATTTGAACATATCAAAAATGATAGAACCTATACATCTCCTCATAGTCATATAACTCAATTAAATCCTAATCAAATTAAATCAGAATCTATATTTAAAATATTAAGTAAGAAAATAGAGTTTTTTTTTGCTGAAGAATTAGGCTTGTCTGATCTTAAATTAGCTAAGCTTTGGCTTGTTACATCTGTCAACAAAAATACTATTCCATCAGTTCTTCCGTACATACCACACTTTGATAAACATAGATTCTTAAAAGCCATGGTTTATCTTCATAATGTAACAGAAAACCATGGCCCCATCCATCTTGGACGCATTGATGAGAATGCAGACATAGAACACAGAAGAAATAACCTCCCTGTTGACTATAAGGTTCACGGGCTTAATACAATTGAGAAGAAAGATATTGTAAATGAAATGACTCCTATGGTTGGCAGTGCTGGTGATGTCATATTTTTCGATACTAATACAGCACACAAAGCAGGAATTGTCGCAGAAGGTTTTGAAAGACGCGTTTTAAGATTTGATTTCGATTTTCTTGGTCTTAATGTAAAGCCCTCATTTATTAAAAAGGTTTTGAATAAATTTTTAAAGATATGAAAAAAATTCTAATAAGAGTAATTAAAAAATCACCTTTAATATTGTCATTGGCTAAAAGCATTATCGCAAACTATCGACAACTTGAATCAAAATTCAAGTGGAATGCTCTTAAAAAATCAATGGAAATTAAACTTGAACTTGGTTCTGGAGGGAGAGGGGGAATTAACGGATGGACTACTGTCGATAATATAAATTCAGAGATAAGTTCAGATATTAGCTGGGATCTCAGAAAAGGTATACCATTACCGGATAATTCTGTTCATAAAATATATTCCTCACATCTTCTTGAGCATATTCCTTATAATCAACTGCTTATTTTTTTGAGAGAATGTCGACGTGTGATGAAAACTGATGGTAAATTCCTAGTTTGTGTTCCTAATTTCAGACTTTATGTGGATGCGTACGTAAAAGGAGAGAATTTTAAAGATAGAGAGACTTGGTGGAAACCTGGATCAGTTGATACTGGATCAGCAATGGATCAACTTAATTATGCAGCTTATATGCAAGATCAACATAAGTATATGTTTGATGAAGAAAATCTCATCAATACTCTTATTAAAGCTGGTTTTTCTAATGCTCAGTTGAGAGAATTTGACTCAACTCTTGATCTTAAAGAGCGAGATAGCGAATCAATTTACGCCGTCGCACTAAAGTAAGAATAACAATCCTATGATATGATGAAGTTAATTATGAAATATAAAATCATAAAACTTAAAATCTAATATGAAAATTATAGTTGTCAGTGGCGGTTTTGACCCAATTCACTCGGGACATATTGCATACTTTAAAGCAGCAAGCAAACTCGGCGAAAAACTAATTGTTGCATTAAATAGCGACGAATGGCTCACCAAAAAAAAAGGTTCATATTTCATGCCTTTTAATGAAAGAAAAATAGTCTTAGAAAACTTATCAGTGGTTGATTCTGTAATTGATTTTAAAGATGATGAAAAAGGAAGTGCTTCAAATGCATTAATCAAAATTAAAGAAGTATATCCAGATGATGAAATAATTTTTGCAAACGGTGGCGATAGACATAAAGATAATATATCTGAAATGTCTGTAAAAGGGATAGAGTTTCTATTTAACGTAGGGGGCAGTGATAAAAAGAATTCTTCTTCTTGGATTTTAAAACAGTGGAAATATTATACTGAGAATAGAATATGGGGATCCTTTAGTAATCTATTCGAACAAGATAAGATAAAGGTTAAAGAGCTTATAGTAGAGTCGAGAAAAGGCATGAGCTTTCAAAAACACTTTAAACGAAATGAGATATGGCTAGTTAGTAAAGGCTCTTGCGTTGTAAACTATAGTAAATTTGATCCTGATGATAAGAAAAGTGTCCAATTAAATATGTTTGACCATTATTTAGTTCCGTTAGGTCAATGGCACCAGATTACTAATCCATTCAGAGATTCATGTCATATTATAGAGATACAGTATGGCGAAGCTTGTGATGAAGAGGATATTGAGAGAACAGAATATTATTCTCCAAATTCTTAAATATAAAAATTTTTACAAATAATCACATATAATACTATTTAATGATGAGTATCTGAGGAATTATTTTAGGAGTCAACTATGGCAAATAACAAAGTAGCATTAATCACTGGTATTACTGGTCAAGATGGTGCTTATCTAGCGGAGTTCTTATTAGATAAGGGCTATGAAGTACATGGTATCAAGCGTCGTTCATCATCATTCAACACTAATCGTATTGACCATCTTTATCAAGAGCCTCTAGAGGCTGATAGAAGCTTAGTTCTTCATTATGGTGATTTGACAGATTCAATGAACCTGGTGCGTATTATTCAAAAAGTACAACCCGATGAGATTTACAATCTTGGAGCTCAATCACATGTTGCTGTATCTTTTGAAATTCCTGAGTATACATCAGATACTGATGCTCTTGGAGCACTAAGAATTCTGGATGCAATTCGCACTTTAGGATTAGAAAAAAAAACACGCTTCTATCAGGCATCGACCTCAGAGTTATACGGTAAAGTGCAAGAAGTTCCTCAAAATGAAACCACACCGTTTTATCCAAGGTCACCTTATGCAGCAGCAAAGCTATTTGCTTATTGGATAACAGTCAATTACCGTGAGGCATATGGTATTTATGCATGCAATGGCATTCTATTTAATCACGAATCCCCGATGCGTGGAGAGACATTTGTTACTCGTAAAATTACTAGGGCGCTTGCACGTATTTCACAAGGTCTTCAAGAAACTCTCTACTTAGGTAATCTAGATGCAAAACGTGACTGGGGTCATGCAAAAGATTATGTTGAGATACAATGGTTGATGTTACAGCAAGAGAAGCCAGATGATTTTTGCATTGCTACGGGGATACAATATTCCGTTCGTGATTTTGTAAATTTTGCGTGGAGCCACTTAGATCGGACTATCCGCTGGGAAGGTAAAGGTTTAGATGAAAAAGGTTATGATTCTGAGACAGACAATTTAATTGTTGCAGTTAATCCAAGGTACTTCCGACCAACAGAAGTTGAAAGTTTGTTAGGCGATCCAACTAAAGCTAGAGAAAAACTAGGTTGGAAAACAAAGATTACTCTTGAAGAAATGGTAAAAGAAATGATGGAAAACGATATCAATGTTGCAAAGAGGGACTCATTAGTTAAAAAACATGGTTTCAAAATACCAAACTTTAACGAGTAGTCAGCATATTAATGAACCTCAACGATAAAATTTATATTGCAGGTCATACAGGTTTAGTAGGATCTGCGATAGTTAGAAAATTAGAGAACCGTGGTTTTACAAATATTTTAACACAGACACACAAAGATTTAGATCTTACACTTCAGGCAAATGTGAGAGATTTCTTCAAACAAGAAAAACCTGATTATGTTATTCTTGCTGCGGCCAAAGTGGGAGGTATTCACGCTAACAATACTTATCCTGCAAATTTTATATATCAAAATATAATGATAGAGGCAAATATTATAAACTCTGCCTATGAAAACAATGTTAAACGTTTACTATTTTTAGGTAGCACTTGTATTTACCCCAAATCAGTCAAACAGCCAATGCTAGAAGATGCACTGCTTACTGATGTCCTTGAGCCGACTAATGAGCCGTATGCAATAGCTAAGATTGCAGGTATTAAACTTTGCGAATCTTACAACCGACAATATGGCACAGATTTTCGTTCTGTAATGCCTACTAATCTATATGGTCCTAATGATAGTTTTGATCCAGAAAATTCCCATGTTATTCCCTCTCTAATGCGTCGGTTTCATGAGGCAAAAATTAATAATTCTCCTGAGGTCATAATATGGGGTACAGGAAAAGCAATGCGTGATTTTTTATATGTTGATGATATGGCACAAGCATCACTTTTTGTATTAGAATTGGATAAAAAAATTTACCAATTTAATACTAAACCTATGCTTTCACATATTAATATTGGTACTGGAAATGGTACTACTATTCAAAAGATAGCAGAGACCATCAAAGATGTTTTAGGTTATAATGGCAAGCTATCTTTTGATACTACTAAACCCGATGGCGCGCCTAAAAAACTTATTGATGTATCTCGTTTATATAATATGGGCTGGAATTATAATACTAACCTTAGAGATGGTCTTGAAAGAACTTATAACTGGTATTTGAATAACTAGTATGAAAATTTTACGACATCATTTTATATGTATCAAATTAATTATTTTAAATGAGAGCAATGACTAATTGATTATGTTTAATCTTATTAAACAGCTTTTTACTTTACTCACTTCGAATCAACGAAAACATTTTTATGCTCTTCAAATCTTAGTCATCGTGTCATCTTTTGTAGAAATTCTTGGTGTTGTATCCATTATTCCTTTCATGGCATTAGTCGGTGATATGGATCAATTGCAACAGGATACGATTTTTTCTCAGATTTATCAGCTTAGTGGCATATCTTCAGAGATGTATTTTGTGTTTCTCTTGGGTCTAGGAGTATTAATTATGTTATTTTTTTCAGCCATAGTTAGTATGTTTACGACATGGAAAGCATCTATGTTTGCCAGTGAGATAGGTGCAGAAATATCAACCAGACTTTTTACACATTACCTTAGACAGAACTGGTTGTTTCATACATTCGGAAGTAGCTCTAAATTAACAAAGAATATTGCTACTGATGCATCAAGAGTTTCTGGTGGAATCTTAATGCCGCTCATGCAGATGAATGCACGAATTCTATTTTCGATATTCATGAGTCTTAGTATTTTCATCTATGATCCAATAGTTGGTCTTATAGGATTTACTATTTTTGCAGGAGCATATTTCATTCTTTTCAAAATGGTTAGAGTAAGATTACAGATTAATGGGAAAACTCTATCTGATGTATCTGGACTTCGCTTTAGGCTCATAAACGAGGGTTTTGGCGGCATTAAGGATATATTATTGTTGGGAAGAGACTACGATTTTGTTAATCGTTTTAAAGATACAAATCAGAAACTTGCCTATAGTCTTGGAACTAATCAAGCATTATCTCTAGTACCTCGTTATTTTATAGAGTTGATTGCATTCAGTTCGATAATTACACTCACGCTATATCTACTTGCAAGTCATGATGGCAATTTAGGCATTATTCTTCCAATTATATCTGTATATGCTCTTGCAACTTTTAGATTACTTCCTGCATTTCAACAAATATATGTTAGTCTCGCAGCAATTAAGGGTAACATGGCCTCATTTGAATCAATTAAACAAGATTTAATTGAGTCATCTAAGATACAAACTACGTCAAACAATTCCTATCAAACTAATCTAAACCCAATGAGAAAAATATCATTAGAAGATGTATCTTTTACTTATCCTAGCAAGGAAGCGCCAACACTTAATCAAATAAATATATCTATTTCAGCGAACAGTGTTGTTGGTATTGTTGGAGAGTCAGGTTCAGGTAAATCGACACTTATAAATATTTTGCTTGGTCTAATAGAACCACAAGAAGGCCTACTTAAGATTGATGACACAGAAATAAATGATAAGAATCGACGTTCCTGGCAAAATACTATTGGTTTTGTAGCTCAAAATATATTTTTATCAGAGGGAACAATTTATGAAAATGTTGCATTTGGTATCCCGCGAGATAAAATAAATCTAGAACAAGTGCAAACAGCACTTGAGCTTGCGCACCTCTCAGAGTTAATAAAAAGTCTTGAACAAGGAATCCATACGAAAGTAGGGGAACGAGGAGTTCAACTTTCTGGAGGACAGCGGCAACGCATTGGTATTGCTAGAGCTTTATATCATGAAGCGCAGGTACTTGTATTTGATGAAGCGACAAGCTCGCTTGATGGCATTACTGAGAAAATGATAATTGAAGCTATTCATAAATTCAGTGGTCAAAAAACTATTATCATGGTTGCCCATAGACTCAAAACTGTAAAAAAATGCGACCTAATATTTTTCATTGATAAAGGAAAATTAGTTGATAAAGGTACTTTTCAAGAATTAGTAGATAAGAATGTACATTTTAAAAATTTAGCGAAACATGCATAAAATATTGTAGAATAGAATGATTCACCACAAAATGTTAAGTTTAACTAATTTATTAAGATAATAGAAAGGAAAAAAGTGGAAGCGAAAGTTTTTATATTAGATGTTGATGGCGTAATGACTACAGGCCAATTTTTATATACTAAGGACGGCAAACAAATGAAGATATTTGGTCCAGACGATAACGATGCACTAGGTTTACTTAAGCCGCATATTGAAATTAGATTCGTGACAGCAGATGAAAGAGGCTTTCCTATTAGCAACAAACGAATCAAAGAAGATATGAAATTTGAATTAGACCTTGTTAGTACATTCAAACGAATAGAATGGATTAAAGAATATTATAATCCAAAACAAGTTATTTACATGGGCGACGGCATATTTGATCATATTGTCATGAGAGAAGTTGGTTACTCAATTGCTCCAGGAAATGCAGACAAAGTAGCTAAAAAATCTGCAAACTTTGTAACAGAACGTTTTGGTGGCGATAGGGCCGTTTCTGAAGCATGTCTTCATATAATGCAAAAATTTTTTAAAATTAAATAATTATGTTTGATGAATTCTTTTTATTATAAGCTGAAAGCATTGTTTTAATCGGAGCTTTAAGCCCTGTATATATCTTGTATTGTTCAGTAGCTTGATAAAAGGTCATGGTTATTCCTGAAACATTTGAAATATTCAATTTTTTTGCCTCTTTTATAATTGCAGTATCTTTATTAGAGACAACTACATCCATAATCTTATTAAAATTCCTAATCGACTTTTTATTTATTGGGGTAGATTTATTATTCAACATCCCTATAGAAGTTGCATTGATAAGGACATCTGTTTTAATATCATTTCTATTATTCCAATCTTCTACATCACATTTAAATAACTTCCCAAGCTTAATAGATTTCCTACTATTTCGATTACATATAATAAGTTTTCTAACCTTCATCTTTTTTAATGCTACTATTATTGCTCTTGATACACCCCCTGCTCCTAATATTAAGACACTATCAGTAGATTTTAATTTGAGATAGTCCAGTGCTTTAGATGCTCCAAATACATCAGTATTAAATCCAACTAACTTTTTATTTTTATTAAGAACAGTATTTACAGCACCCACCTTCTTTGCTATGGGGTCTACTTTGTCTAGATATTTAATAACTTTCTCTTTGAATGGCATTGAAACACTGCAGCCTTTTACATCCAACTTTCGTATAGAATTTATAGTCCTCCTCAAGTCTTCTGTTTTTATTGCTTTATATAAAAAATTTATTTTATGAAATTTATAAGAGCTATTATGAACTGTTTCACCAAACGTTCCAGGTGAAGACGAAATAGATATACATACCTCAGGCTTTTCTTTGTCTATCAATTTTTTTATAATGTGTTAATTCTATCTGTGACAAACTTGGCTATATTTACTGGATCAAGTAGATATCTTTTTTCTAGATCATTAGGTTTACCACTTCCAACAAAACTATCTAATCCTTTAATAAATAGCGGGACTGACATATCCATTGAACTTAATGACTCGCCTATAAGACTACCGAGTCCACCTTGTATCATATGATCCTCAATAGTGAAAATAGACTTTCTTCCGGTTAACATCTTCTTAAGAGATTTTATATTTAAAGGTTTTATAGAGGGAATATCAATAACTCCAACATTAATATTATGACTTTTATAAATAGCCTCTGATGCTGATATGCAGTTGTGCAACATTGGTCCTGATGATATTAATATATTATCTGATAATTCGCCATATAAATAAGGCTCTCCCTCAACAAAATGCATCTCTTTAGAGTAAATTTCTGGAACTTCATTTCTGGCTACTCTTATATAGGACGGGGAATCAGAATCAATGCAGTGTTGCAATATTTTTTTTGTAAGTATTGGAGTAGAGGGTTGATAAACCTTCATTCTGGGCATTGATCGCATAACTGATATATCCTGTATTCCAGATTGTGTAGCGCCATCAGGGCCAATCAATCCTCCATGCGTACCCACTAATACGACTGGAGCATTGTTGTATGCTATGGAAGTTCTTATCTCTACATTTTTACCCGTTAAAAAAGCACCAAATGAACTTAATACTGTTTTATATCCAGACATACTTAAGCCAGCAGCAATCCCAATTGCGTTAGCCTCTGCTATTCCAACTTCAAACGAACGTTCCGGAAACCTTTGAAAAAAATAATCTGATTTAGTTGCTACTTTTAAATCACAGCTTACAAGTGCAATATTTTTATCACTTTCACCTAGCTCAAGTAAAGTTTTACCAAATGACTCCCTAATTGAGATCATCTATTTTCCTCTGGCATTGGTTCTTAGCACTAATATAGTCATCCTCGGTAAGCACTTTTGAGTGCCATGAATTATTATTTTCCATAAAATCTACTCCTTTTCCTTTAATGGTATGCGCATCAATTAGAGTAGGAGAATCACTTTTTTTAGATATCTCGATAGCATCAAGTATTTCCTCTAAAGAATGTCCATCGACACTAATATAATCCCAACCAAAGGATTTTATCTTCATTTCCAGAGGTATCATACCAAGCGTTTCATTTACGGATGTTTCATTTTGAAACTTATTATTATCAACTATCACACATAGATTTTTAATTTTTTTTACTCCTGCAAAAAGAATTGATTCCCATATTTGACCTTCTTGCATTTCGCCATCTCCAACGATACAAAAAGAATGTCCATCATTTTTTTGCATTGTTTGCGCTAAAGCATAACCAATAGAAATTGAAATTCCTTGACCTAGAGCACCTGATCCAGAATCTAAGTATTCGAGTGCAACCTTATCCGGATGACCTTGAAGTCTACTATCAATTTGTCTTAGAGAACTTAATTCATTTTTCTTAATCCAGCCTAACTCTGAAAACACACTGTATAGTATAGGAACTCCATGTCCTTTTGATAATATAAATTTATCCCTAGACTTATCATTTCTATCTATATTCATTGCTTTAAAAAATAAACAGGTAAGTATTTCAGCCATGGAAAGACACGGACCAACATGACCTGATCCTGCTCTATACAAAGATTCAAAAGTAAGAATTCTAAGTCTCCAAGGAAGCTCTCTTAATTGTGTATTTATATTTGATGGTTGCGTGCTTTCAGTCATCTACTTATAATGATGATAATCATTCCTATTTACAATGAATAACAAATTATATACATAAAAAATATATAACTCCTACAAATTCTCTACATATTTTTTTAATAAACCAACAACAATATGTGATATCGAGTTTTGGAAGTCTTCTATGTGAAAATTATTATCATTTTTGCCTGTTTGCCCAGGAAAATTAGATGATCCATTAACAATAATTGGTATATCAACTATTTTGGCAGCCATTCCACCACCTCTTCCTGAAACCGTACAAGTTTTCATTCCATTACTGTTAGCGTACTCTATTGCATCTATTGCATTTTTAGAATTTCCTGATCCCGATAAACATATCAATAAGCTAGAGTTATTTATTTCGCCAATTCTAGAAAAATTTTTCATTTGTTCTGAAAATACATGATCGAAACCAACATCGTTTGAGATACCAGTTAATAATCCCGATGATTCTGTTAGAGAAATGACTTTTAACCTTCTTGTGTCAGTTGTTACACTTTTATCTTCAGCAACAAATGGATGAGTTCTCAAATCAACTGCAAAACCCTCGGCTATTGATGCTGAGCCACCATTTCCAAGGATATAAACTACACCGTCAGCTTCATACGTATTTTTTACAGTTTCATAAAGAAGAGAAATATTATTAATGGGAAAATCAAGGGCTATTTTTGACTTCTCTTTAAAATAAAGAGAAATTAATTTACTATTTTCATCACCCACACCCATACATTAAAGGGTATCATGATAAAGTAACTAATCAATTTATTTTTATTTAAAATAATGCCTTTAATTATTTTCTTAATAATTCACTTAAGCTTAATTTTCCATGAAAGAATAATAAATCTGAATATGGATGATGATGCAGAGGTGCGATATTAAGATATATTAAGGCTGATATTAGCTTTACCTTCGATACATCATAATTATTTTGTTTTAAGAAGGTTTCAAAATAACCTAAGTATTTTATTAAGTTAATTCTTTTTGAAAATTTGTATTTAGCAAAGTCACCTGCATAACTTACAAAGTATTTTTCTTCTCTAATTTTTTTTTGCGTTATAATTAATGAATGATAAATTTTCCCAAAATCATAATATATGTCTCCATATTCTAAATTTCCTCCAAAGTCCTCTCTCCAATCAATCATCATAAATTCATTATTACCTTTAACAATTACGTTTTCTGGCTGAGGATCACCATGAAAGCGAGCAAATGTTCCATTTGATAAATTATTCCAATCTACTTTATCTAATAAATAAAAAACTGAACTAACTTTAGTATTATTTATCCAAGAAACATTATCTGCATCTTTATTTTTTGAAATATATTTTTCAACCCTCTTGTAGGTTTTATCTTTGTAGAAAGATAGAGAGCTTTGTATTAATTTAGGAATTTGTTTTTTGTCTCCAACTTTTTTTGACCAAATATTAGTATGTAAAAAATTTAAAAAGTTTAAGAAAATACTTTTGTCACTAGTATTAGAGAGCAGGCTACCTTTTATGTAATTGTACCAAATAAAATGTTTTCCAGATTTATGAGTATCTGGAATTATATCTTTTAAATATTTTTTTCTTTGAAATCTTTTTTTAGCTTTTGATTCATCTAAGAAAAACTTAATAATCTTATTATCCTCTTTGTATAAAAACTCATCAGTTTTTAGCAAAAAATTGTCTTTAAAAAATTTTTTAGCTAATGAGTAGTTCTCATCACTACCTGTATCAATCCATTTAAAATCTACTATTTTAATAGAAACTTTCTTCTTTAAGATAGCATTAAACCCATCAGAAACTTGGCGTTCATTTTTATGTAGTGTCTTATTTTGACTCAGTCCTTGCCAAAAAAGCTTGTAGTCTGAAATTCCAGCTAATCCGATGAAAGCATCGAATATATCTTTAGAGCTCTTTTTATACTTTTCACTATTTTTATTGATATAACTAACGCTTTTCTTTTCAAAATATTTTGACATAAAATTATTTTCGGATTCGATAATCAAATAATCTTTTGTGTTTTCTGATGGTGATACTCCTATCCAATTATTGGTTGGTAGAGGAGGCCTTTTAAAAACTATCGTATCACAAGCCATAAATATAAATGGCTCTTGGAGATGTTTTTGGGCTTTGAGCAAAGAATAGCCAGGACCACTCCCCTTTCCTTTGAATTTTTTTACTTCTATATATCTAACATTTAATGCTGGATATTTAGCTTCGATAAAAGATATTATTTGATCTTTTTCATAGCCAACAATAATTATAAAAGATGTTTTTTTGGGGAACAAATCAATTATTCTAGATAGAGTTGATTTGTTATTTATAGGTATTAATGCTTTATGCAGCCCTTTCCCTAGGGTCAGTCTACTCCCTACACCCGCTGCCTGAATGCAGACTTTGTAATTCATTAGTTATGTTCAGCTTTAATAAAACCTGAGATTCTATTATTATCATCTTGAAGACGTACTACATCATCTAATTGATAAGTTGAAGCCTCATAAGCTGTATAACTATCTATCGAAAATACTCGGTGAATTTCAAATGGCTTATTATCCCAAAAGTCACCAGGCGACATTTGTACTATATAATTATCAACATCTTTAATCTCATTAAAATTGAGAAGGGCGTCTTGTTCAGAAGTACCTTTTTTGAGTCTAATATCTTTTAAAACATTAGCTTTTCCTTTTACGATGAGATTTGTTTCAGATTTTTCCTCATGATATTGGAGACTACATTTATTACCTTCAATCATATATATTTTTTTTAAGACATGATGGTTCTTAAACCATGATATCCAAATCTCATGACCCCAAGGTTTGTTAACTTGTTTCAGATTTTTTACTATCTTATAATCTTTAATAGTTTTCTCTGACCTTTCACCATCTTCATCCACAATCTCAATTATTGGATTTTCATCTTTTTTGGATTGTACAGTAACTGCATAACTATTATTTGTAGCTATAGAAAAATTTATATTAGGCATAATATTTATGCCCTCATTAGCATTTAATTTTACTCTATCAACTTTAGAGTTAATTTCTAAATTGATTTCCATTGTTCCGGAATGCAAGAAAATAGTTTTGAGAGTATTATTAGCAAGAAAACTAAAGTCCGAATCATTATCATCAACTTGATGCATTGTATAATGAATGTTTGATGATAATACTTTAGGCATTTCTGTAATAGTTTTTCCGATAATAGTATTAATTGATGGGCTATTCAAGAGAAATTTAAATGTAGAAAAATTTCTACCTTTCATTTTATCTATTTCTACAATGATTAGATAAAAGTATGTTTAATAATGAATTACAATTATAAATTAATATGTTAAAAAGTAATTAACATGAGCATTAAACAAATTCAAAGAAATAAGGATGTTATTAATGAATGTGAGGATCTAGAATTTTTAGATAAATTTGATAGCTATCCAGTTTTCATGGGATGTGTTAAACAGCCTATTGAGGATGATATCTTAATCGATATGCAATGGGAGATATCTAAAAATTCTGGTATTATTCAATTAAGTTCTCTCTTACCTTTGGATGTTCTTTATTCTGAAGACCATGGTGCAGGAGTTGTAGGTACTTTGTGGTTACAGCACCATAAGGAATTCGCAAAATTCATCAAAAAACAGTCACCAAAATCAGTCCTCGAAATTGGAGGTTCTCACGGGATATTAAGTAGAGAGTACAAAAAAATGAATGATATTGATTGGACAATCTTGGAGCCTAATCCAGTTCCTGCTGCAGACGTCGATGCAGTATTTATCAAGGGATTTTTTGATGATAGGTTTAATTTCAACGGCGAGATTGATGCTATAGTTCACTCACATGTCTTTGAGCATGTCTATTATCCAAATGAATTTATTGCTCATATTTCTAATTTCTTAGAAGAGGGTCAAAAATTAATTTTTAGTTTTCCAAATATGGAACAAATGCTTAAAAAAAAATATACAAATTGCATAAATTTTGAACACACAGTTCTCCTGACAGAACCATATGTAGATTATCTCTTGTCAAAACATGGCTTTAAAGAAGTTGATAAGCAATATTTTCAGGATGACCATAGTATTTTCTATTCTTTTAAAAAAGATTCTACTGTGGATACAATCGCACTTCCAGATGGTCTCTATGATCATAATAAAAAATTGTATTTAGATTATGTTAACTATCATAAACAACTTATTAAAGATCTGAATATAAAGATTCATAATACTAGTTATGATCAAAATATATACTTATTTGGAGCGCATGTTTTTGCACAATCATTGATTGAATTTGGACTTGATACTAGTCGTATTATTTGTTTATTAGATAATGATAAGAATAAACATAGTAAAAGACTGTATGGGACTTCAATGGCAGTAGAATCTCCTAAAATCCTAAAAGGAGAAAGTAATCCAATAGTGATATTAAAAGCTGGTGTCTATAATAGCGAGATAAGCTCTGATATTCTGAATAATATTAATCCTAATACTATATTTTGGGAATGATATTATTAGTAAGAAATTTACATTTCCGTTAGTATTAAATATGCTGATTAATCTGTATAAAAAGAGAAGGTTATAATGAGACGAATTATGAATATTTTAAGACGCATTTTAAGGTTTCTTAGTGATTCAGCTGAGGTAATAGTAATCAAACTCTTTAATAGCATTTTTGGAGTAAAGGGTATAAATCTAGGTTCTGGTCAGAATTGGCGTAAAGCTGGCTGGATTGGAATAGATCAATTAGATGGACAAATGCTAGATAAAAATAGTAAATTTCATTTTTCAGATAACTCTATTGACTATATATTCTCCGAGGCATTTCTTGAGCATATTAATGATGAAGATGTAGATAATTTACTGAATGAATCTTCAAGAGTTTTAAAAAAAGGTGGAAAGATTCGTCTTATTACTCCTCACTTTGAAAAATTACTAAATAAATATAGGGATGGTGATGAAAAATTTTTCACCGAGGTTACAGGAGTTAAAGGTCGACCAGAGTGGGAAAAATTTGGAGTTAAAAAGTGTATAGAAAATTACCTAGGCCACTGGTTCGCAGCATATGATAGTAAAGATAATATAAATGATGATGAATTTTACAGGGGCCCACCAATTGGTATTGAGGAGGATATTAAGAAAAAAGCAAATGAGTTGTCATTAAAAGAATTTAGTGAGTGGATTGTATCAAATATACCTAAAGACAGGTTTAAAAAGCCTCATGGGCATATTAACTGGTTTAATTACAACAAATTTTATGAAATGTTAAAAGATAAAGGCTTCAAAAATATAAAAGAATCTGCGTGTTGCAAATCAGAATACTTAGTTTTTTTAAATAATAAGTTCGACAAAAAATTCAGAGCTGGCTCAAGTTTGTATATAGAAGCAGAAAAAATATAATAAAATATGAAAATTGCACTTTGTTTGTTTGGTCATATTGGCGGGAAAAAGGAGAAAAATGGAAGACTAGTTGGTGATGTAGACATATCTAGGGTATTTGAATCATATAAAAAAATGATTCTTAATGATCATGATGTAGATATATTTATTCATAGCTGGAGCATCGATTATCATGATGAAATAATAAAATTGTATAAACCAACTGCTTCAGTAATTGAAGAACAAAAAGATTTTTCTTTTGTAAAGCTGGAAGATTATTCTATGAAACACTTTGAAACTTATACAAATTATTATATTACTTATCAGGGTAAAACTACAGATGTTCTTAAAGATACTATGATTAGATCTAGTAGCAGATGGTATTCTACTAGTAAGGTGTTACAAATTATGAGTGACTATTCTAAAACAAGCAATGTCAACTATGATTATGTGTTTCAAGGTAGATTAGATTTATTATTTTTCAAAAAAATTAACTTCCTACAGCTAGATAGTAAATACTTCTATAGTCCCATTCGAGAAAAGGAAAAAGGTAAAGCGCTTAATGAATATTTTCTCATATCAAATCAAAAAAATGCTGAAATTTTTAGTGAGATATACAATTATAAAAATAAATATTCAATTCGTCCTCCAATTGCGGCAAAACAACATTTAGATAAAAATAATATTGAAACAAAAGAATGTAATTTTAAGTTAGCCAAAGACTTTAACACATTACGCAATCAAGAGGGAAAAGAGCTTAATCAAAGATTATCTATACGTTTAATAAGGGTTATGAAGAATCCTAGTATTATAATATTTAAAATATATGAAAGGCTTAAAAAACTAATTCATAAAAGTGATGTATAAAAAAAATGTTTTTTGAGAAGAAAATAAGTCAGTTTACCATTAATCATGACTTACCTCTTGATGAGTTTTATCTAAGACTTAATAAGAGACATCATAACTTTTTCTGTGTTTTAAATGAAAAAAACAAAATTGTAGGTGTTTTATCTCTTGGTGATTTAGCCAGGGCACATCAAAATGATAAATCACTACGCGTGTCTGACATAATGAATGAAGACTATTATGCTTTAAGGTATGGATCGTCATTATCAATTCTAATTGATTGTCTTAAAAAACATCGTTTTGTTCCTATAGTTGATGAATTTAATAATATTAAAATGTTAGCTAAAGGTGACCCCAGTAAACGCGAGTTTTACTTAGCTAATCATTCCATACAGCATCAAGAAGACTATATATTGATAGCAGAAATTGGCAACAATCATAATGCATCTGTGGATCGAGCTTTTGAACTAATTCGCTTAGCTAAAAAAAATGGAGCGAATATAGCTAAGTTTCAAATGCGAGACTTAACTTCACTTTATGGGAATATTGAAGCCTCTGAGGATCTATCCACTGAATATGTAGTTAATCTACTTAAAAAAGTATCTTTGTCTGACGAAGATATGTATAGATGCTTTGATTATTGTAAAACTATTGGAATCACTCCATTATGCACACCTTTTGATCTCTCGAGCTTAGCTAAGCTTGAGAAGTACGGTATGGAGGGATATAAGTTAGCTTCAGCAGATTTAACTAACCATGAGTTACTTGAAGCTCTCATACAAACAGAAAAACCTCTGATCCTATCAACAGGCATGTCAACAGATGAGGATATTGATCTTGCTATTTCTATACTTGATCGTAATTATGTTAACTATGTAATTTGTCATGCAAACTCAACTTACCCAGCTCCCTATGCAGATGTTCATTTAAATTATATAGATAATTTAAAGTCTCGAACCTCATCTGTAATTGGTTACTCAGGTCACGAGAGAGGTTGGCATATCCCGCTCGCTGCATTTACTAAAGGTGCACAGGTGATCGAAAAGCATTTTACAGTTGATAAATCTTTGGAGGGAAATGACCACAAAGTTAGTTTATTACCATCTGAATTTAATGAAATGAGTCTAGCTATCGCTGATTTATCTAAAGCACTTGGTGTTGGTCATAAGAGAAAAATAACACAGGGCGAGGCAACAAATAAAATAGCATTGGCTAAATCTTTATTTAGCGTTAATGATATTGAAAAAGGTTCTAGGGTTACTGAAAAAGATATCCTTATACGCTCACCTGGTATTGGTTTAAGTCCGAGAATGAAGGAGGCTTTAATTGGACGCACAGTTCATAGAGACATCAAAGCTAATCAAGCTTTTTATAAAAGTGATTTAGAAGAAGAAATACCAACCACTATATTAAAAACACCTCAAAAATTTAAATGGTGCATTCCAGTTAGACATCGCGATGTATATAAACTCTTTGATGCTTTCCAACCACCAGCAATTGAATTTCATCTATCTTTTAAAGATTTGCTGATAAATGATGAAGAAGTTATTACTAAAAATTTAGATTCAGAAGTAATTGTTCACTCACCTGAGCAGTTTGATGGTGATTTTATTCTTGATCTTTTCTCTGACAACCAAAAGATTGTAGATAAGACTATAGAGCTACTTAATGAAATTTTTAATAAAGCAAAAAAACTCGGACAATTAATCGGTTATAATGGTAATCCTAAAGTAATCGTCAATTGTGGAGGGCATAGTTTAGATAAGTTTTTTTCAAAAAATGAGACAGAGAGACGTATTGAAAACTTCGTTAAAAATGTAGAAGAAGTAAATACAAAAGGCTGTCGTTTTCTAGCACAAACTATGCCTCCCTATCCATGGCATTTTGGCGGTCAAGGCTTTCATAATCAGTTTACTAGTGCAGAAAATATTAAAAAAATTTTAAAAAAGACAAAATGTGATATTGAATTATGCCTTGATATCTCACATTCATATATGTGGTGTAATTATTCTGGAGATGATTTATCAGAATTTATTAGTAAAATAGGTTCGAAAGTTTCTCATATTCATATTTCGGATGCTACAGGAGAGTCAGAAGAGGGTTTACAAGTTGGTGAGGGAAGTTTGAATTTCGAACAAATTTTAAAAGCAATGTCGGTTATTCCCAAAAATACAACTTTGTTACCAGAGATTTGGCAAGGTCATGATAACCTTGGAGAGGGATTTAGGATAGCACTGGAGAGATTAAATAAATTGGGATATTAGGTCTTAACAGAAGCAAGACTTTTTAAGCATCTATATGAAGACTAATATCACTAATGGTGAGCATATTTTGAAAAAAATAGTATTATAAATAATATGATTACAGCAGTTATTCCTGCTCGTTCAGGATCAAAACGTTTACCAGGAAAGAATGTTAGGAAACTAGCTGGAAGACCTTTAGTTTTCTATACCCTTGATTCTGTTTTAGGTCACTCAGAGATTACAAAAATAATTTTTACTACAGACTCTGAAGAATATATCAATTTAGTTAAAGACGAGTATGGCGATGCTGTAAGCTATGAATATCGTCCATCAGAATATGCAGGGGATCATGTAAAGGTTTATGATGAATTAAAAAGACTTGTTACTACAGGAATCATTCAAACAGAATGGTATATGCAATGTTTACCTACATGCCCATTGCGTGATCAAAAAGTTGTTCGTGGCCTTTTAGATCAATGGATAAGTAGTCCAAGGCCATTATTTTCTGCAGTGAATTATGATTTTCCCACTCAGTTCGCATTTACTTTATCAAACAATAATTTAAGCTGGGAACCTGTTATCAAAGACTCACCTATGATAACTGGTAATACTCGTTCTCAAGATATACCAACAACATATCGGCCAAACGGCGCAATCTACCTTCAACATGTTGATAATATTCAAAATAAAACACTGTATATTGATTCAGATGTCTATTTAATGAATAGTGAAGAATCAATTGATGTTGATACAAAACTTGATTTTTTATTTTGTGAGCATTTTTTGAAAAGTAAGAAAATAAAATGATAGAAAAAGAATATCCAGGATTAACTGTCAGCATACCTCTATTTTTCAATAAAGATGAATCAATCGATTATCAAACTTTAAATAGATATATAGAAGATCTAGGAACGCAAAAACATATTTCCGCAATATATAGTATGGCTTATAACACTCGATATAGAATGCTAAGCGATGAAGAAGTATATAGTTTAAATATAAAAATATTAGAACTTACAAAAAAGAATGGTATTGCATGCTATGTAGGTCACCCTTACATATTTGATAGAGGTAGGCTTGAAAACTATTTAAAAGAAATTGCTAAGTTTAATCCGGCTGGCATATCGATGCTTTACCCTGAGAGATACTATAATATTGATGAACCTCTCCTTGAGTTTTTAGAAATGCCTGCCAAGTTTGGAATGAAAGTAGTTTTACATGAAATGAAGCTTATTTCTGGTTTTAACGGAGATTTAATTAACTGGCCAGAGAAGCTATTGCGGAAAGTTATTAAGTTAGATTCTGTTATTGGCGTAAAGGAAGATTCTAAAGATGATGCTGTTACCCGTTTTGTTTTAGACGAATGTAAAAAAAATAATGTAAAATGCATATTGGCCGGTGGCGGTAAACTTAGAGCTTTAAAGTTTATAGACGAAGGATTAGATACTTGGCTGAATGGCACAACAATGTTTTTTCCTAAAGCAATTGATGTAATCTACCCCGCAGTGATGAATAGAGATATGGAGACGATTAATTATTATAACGAAAACATTGAAAAGCCATTTTTTCAAAAGATAGTTAATAAATGTGGATGGCATTTAGCACACAAAGCAGCTTTAGAATTTTTTGGGTATGGCCAACGTTATGAAAGGTTTCCACATGCAATTTTGCCGGATAAGGATTTTATTCAGCTAAGTAGTATTTTTTCTAATATAAAAAAATCTCTTGAAAAGCTAGTCTAAGTTACAATGAAAACCCCTGATGCATTTAAGAAAATTGTTGAAATAGAAAATTCTGTTAATACGAAAGTATTTATATGGAAAAGTTTCAATATATGGCCACTTATAAGAAAAATTTTGTGGCTTAAGTTAATTTCTATAAACTCAAGCAATAGAGAATACGAAAAAGAGATTAAACTTGCTCCATTTGCATACATTAAAATCATAATTTCCTCAATATATCGTATGTTCAAAAAAATTAATGCAAGAGAAGATGCTGTAAAATTATTATTCTCTCGCCCAGAGTATTTACAAGAAATAAATTCAAAAAAGTTTATCGATAGAATAGTTGACCCAATTATTGAGTCATTTCGTAAAGATAAAAAAATAACTAAATACTATTTATCAAAAGTACCTAAAGAAAAAAAATTGCTTCATGATGCTTTGTACTTACATCAAAATGCTACTTTTAGTATATTGAAACTTTCTATGGAACAAAAAGAAACAATTTATGAAATTGCAAAAATATTAGATTTAAATGGACATAATTTAGAACGAGATTATAAAAATCAATTACGTTTATTTATTGAGTGGTATATCTCAGCTAAAAAATTAATTTCAAAACATAAGAAACTCAAAGAGATATATGTAACTTGTTGGTATATGCCGGAGGCAATGGGTATATGTGCTGCTGCAAGTCAACTTGGTATTAAAACTATAGATATACAACATGGCAAACAAGGAAAGTATCAAGCTATGTATAGTGGTTGGACCAAAATTCCAGATAAAGGTTATGATTTAATGCCAGATAATTTTTGGTGCTGGGGTCAGCCTAGTTGTGATCATATTCTCTCAAGTTCGCCTAATAGAAATATACATACTCCATTTATCGGAGGGTATCCTTGGGTAAACTATTACAAAAAAAATCTAATGAAGGCCGATCCGCATGTCCCCAAAAATAAAATTAAAGTACTTGTGACTATGCAACCACCACAAGGCCAAAATATCCAGAGAATTCCAGATTTCATTATTGATTTTTTAAAGTCTAATAATCTAGTAGATATACATTTTATCTTTAGACTTCATCCAAATGATAATGAAGGCTACTATTATTGTAAAAATAGATTAAGGTTGATTAATCCTAGCTTGTATACAATAGAAGATAGTAAAAGAATCTTATATGATATTTTTTTAGAAATTAGTCACCATATTACTGCATTTAGTTCTTGTGGCTATGAAGCAAGTCTATTTAATATTCCAACATTATTATATGGTGATGAATCAAAAGAGATATATAAATACGAAATAAAGAAGAATATCTTTACTTGGACAGATTCTAGTACTAGCGACCTTTTAAGTTGGCTCACTTCTAGGTCTTCTAATGGGTCAAAGATACTCAATCCATACATTGAAGATACAAAAGATAAGATGAGATGAATTCAATTTTGTACATAAAAAATTTACCACTTTAGAAATTCTCATGATAATAATCAAAGCTTAAATATATTTTAATATAGTTATTAAGAATAGTACGTGATAGATTGTTTTTTATAATCTATAATTTAGTCAAGTGGATAGAGTAATCACATTAGCGCCAATAATATTATTTGTTTACAATCGACTAGACCATACAAAAAAAACAGTGCAAGCCCTTCTTAATAATCAACTTGCAGATAAAAGCACAATCTTTATATGCTCAGATGGAGCTAAGGATGATAATGAAACACATAAAGTTAATCAGGTTAGAAAATATATAAAAACTATTAATGGTTTTAAAGAAATAAATATTGTTAATAGAGACAAGAATTGGGGCTTAGCAGATTCAATAATTGATGGAGTAACA
>MDTB01174391.1_pt1 | contig 24378 bp, 24 predicted proteins | sample 811161 | NCBI WGS metagenome assembly MDTB01 (sample SAMN05326650, study PRJNA326480) | marine metagenome | isolation source: seawater | place: Mediterranean Sea | collected 2009
CTTTTTTTTCCTTTTAATTCTGACAAATACAAAGTAGTTTCTATGGGTCACAGAAATCCTCAAGGATTATTCATAAAAGATGAATTAATATTATCTACAGAACACGGACCTTATGGGGGTGATGAAATAAATAAAATTGAAATTGGAAAAAATTACGGGTGGCCTATATCATCTTACGGCGAAAAATACCAATTTTTAAGAAAACAACATAGACTAAATCAATACGATTATAAAAAATCTCATAAGGATTATAATTTTACCGAACCTGTTTTTTCTTTTGTTCCATCTATCGGGATTTCAGAGATTATATCAATACCAAACGATTTTTCAAAATATTGGAAAAATAATTTTTTTGTATCATCTCTTAATGGTGTAAGTCTTTACAGATTAGAATTTGATAAGAACTATGAAAAAATCAAATTTCTTGAAAAAATTATTATTTTAGAAAGAATAAGAGATATTAAATATTCCAAAAAACTTAATAGCTTTGTACTAGCTCTTGAAACAAGCGGAAGTATCGGGTTTTTAAAAATCGATAAAAATTAGATGATTATTAAAAATGACTCCAACTTTGCACTAGTTGGTCACGGAACACATATTTGCTATTTTTATAAAAGAGCTTTAAAAATTTTAAAAAAAAAGCCAATCTTAATTACACACAAAAAAATTAAACATAAAAGAGATTTAATATTAAATAAAAATAATAAAATTTATGATAATATTTTTAAACTTAAAGGAGCAAAAATCTATCAAATAGATGATTTTAACTCAAAAAAGACTATTCAAATTTTGAAGAAAAATAATATTAATTATATTTTTTCTTTTTCAAGCAGATTCATTTTTAAAAAAAAAATTATAAATTTATTTAAAAACAAAATTATTAATCTTCACCCATCCATTTTACCGGAAGAGAGAGGAGCTGGAACGTTCACAAATAGAATTTTAAATAGACAATTTTTTGTCTGCGCAACATTTCATTTAGTAAACGAGCAAATAGACAGTGGTAGTATTTTGTTGAAAACTGCAAAATTAAAAATTAAAAAAAACGCTTTACCAATTGATTTTTTAAAAAAAACAAATGATTGTTACAAATCTCTAACAAATAAATTTATAGAAATTATTAAAAAAGGAAAAAATATAAAACTAACTAAACAAAATAATTCAAAAAAAACTTATTTTGCAAGATATGACGGTAATATTAATGGAGTTATAGATTGGAATCAAAAAAGTGAATTTATTTCCGATTTTATAAGAGGCTTCTCTAAACCGTATCCAGGAGCTAAAACAAATATTTTTTTCAAAAAAAAAATATTTGAAGTAAGAATTTTTAATTCAAGATTTAAAAAATTAAAAACATTTAATCATCCTTTTTTATGTGGAAAAATATTTTATCAAGATGAAAAGAAAATAAAAATTATCACTCTTGATGGATGTATTATTGTAAACTTAAAAGATTTAAAACTTAATAAGAATATAAAATTTAAATTTGAAGGAAAAACTTTTTTTAGTAACAACCAAGACTTAATTTATTCTAGATTAATTCCTATTTATTAATGATTAAAAATTTAGCACTTATACCAGCAAGAAAAAATAGCAAAGGTATCAAGAATAAAAATAGAATACTTTTTGAAAACACTGCTAATTTTATAAAAAAATTAAAATTTATTGATAAATCTATTGTATCATCTGATGATGATGCAATTTTAAAAAAATCTGTTAAATATAGTTTTACAAATCACCGTAGAAAAAGTTCATTTGCAAAAGATAATACATCGATTAAAAAGACAATAACAAATATTTGTAAAGAAATGAAATTAGATAAAAATGACATTATTTGGTTATTTTATTTGCCAATTATAAATAGAGTTAAAAAAGATTTTGAGAATGCTTTTAAGTTAACTAGAAAAAAAAATTTTAAAAGTATTTGCTCATTTATTGAAGCTGATTATAAGTATCATCCTTTTTACTCTTGGAAGTTTAAAAAAAATTATATATCCAAGTTTCTTAAAAATGATGTTTTTAGAAGACAAGATTTACCACCTGCTTACTTCCATTTTCATTATATTTGTTGTTTTAAAGTTGGTGAGTTAAAAAAATTAAATTCAGAACTGATTAATGAAAAAACTCTACCTTTTAAAATAAAAATTAATTCAAAAAGTACTCTTGAGATTGATAATAAAGAAGATTTAAAAAACTTTAAAAAGAATGTATAAAAAAATCAAAAACAATCCCAAGAAATTACAAAATTATGCGTCAAAATTAATACCTGGCGTATCCCAACTATTTGGTAAAAGACCAGACCTATACCTACCTGGTGGAGACTGGCCTACTTATTATTCAAAAGCAAAAGGTATCAATGTTTGGTCAATTGATAATAAAAAGTATTTAGACTTTACAATGGTAGGGATAGGAACATCTGTTTTAGGATATGCCGACCCTACTATCAATCAAGTAGCCAAAAAATCTATGAATGCATCTCCCATGAATACCCTAAACGCTCCAGAAGATGTAGAACTAGCTGAATTATTACTAAAAATACATCCATGGGCTCAAAGTGTAAGATATTGTAGGACAGGCGGAGAAAGTATGTCAATTGCAATTCGGTTAGCCAGAGCTTTTACTAATAAAGAAAAAATACTTTTTAGTGGTTATCATGGTTGGCATGATTGGTATCTATCTACTAATTTAAAGTCAGGTCAAAATTTAAATGGTCATCTTCTTCCAGGTTTAGAACCATTAGGAGTTCCTAAGGCTCTAAAGGGCTCTGTAATTCCATTTAAATTTAATGATTTAAAAGAATTAGAAAGAGTAAAAAAAGTATCAAAATATTGTGCTGCAATAGTTCTAGAACCAAGCAGAGATGAACTACCTAAACCTGGATATCTTCAAAAATTAAAAAAAATAGCTAAAGATAACAAATGTGTATTAATTTTTGATGAAATAACTTGTGGTTGGAGAGTATCAACTTCAGGAATTCATATGAGTCTAGGTGTGTCACCCGATCTGGCTGTATTTGGCAAAACTATTGCTAATGGTTACGCTATGGGTGCAATAATTGGAAAGAAAAAAATTATGAGTCTCTCAACAAAAACTTTTATCAGTAGCGCTTTTTGGACAGAGAGGATAGGACCATCTTGCGCCGTAGCATTTATAAAAAAACACCAAAAACTAAACTTAGGAAAAATACTTTCTAATAAGGGGAAAAAAATAAAACAAATATGGGCCGCTTCAGCGCACAAATCTAATATCAAAATAAAAATTTCAGGAATTGATCCTTTAGCAACATTTAAATTATTAATTCCTAATTGGAGGGCCGGTATAACTTTTTTTATACAAGAAATGCTTAAAAAGAATTTTTTAGCTTCAGATAGATGTTATGCAAATTATAAACATGATGAAAAATCGTTAATCAAATATGAAAAAGCTTGTTCTGAGATTTTTGCAGAAATATCTTATCTAAATAAAAAAAAACAACTTGAAAAGAGAGTGAAGGGCTCTTTAAAAACAATGGACTTTGGTCGAGTCAATAATTTGTGAAATGAACTATAAAAAAAATGTTATAATTTCAGGATCTAAAGGTTTAATAGGAAAAAATCTTGTACAATTTTTAAAATTAAAAAATAAAAATGTTTATGAAATTGATATAAAAAAAAAGTTGAAGAACGAGGAAAATTATTTTCGATGCGATATCACAAGAGAAGAACAAGTCAAAAAAACCATAAAACAAATTACAAAAATTAATAATATAGATGTTTTAATTAATAATGCTGCTTATAATCCAAAATTTAATTCAAAAAAATATAGCTTTTCTAATTATGATTTAAATAAATGGAAAAAAAATCTTGAAGTGGATTTGATCGGTTCTTTTTTATTATCAAAACACGTTTGTAAAAATTTTGAGAAAAATAACAAGGGATTAATAATTAACATTTCCTCAGTTTATGGTTTAGTAGCTCCTGATCAGAGTATTTATTCAAACACTAAAAAAGATAAAATTGGTTTTAAACCATTAGAGTATTCAGTTTCTAAATCTGGTATAATTGGTTTTACTAAATCTTTAGCCTCATTTTATTCTGGAACAAACATAAAAGTTGTCAGTTTATCTTTAGGTGGTATATATACTAAAAACATGAATCCAAGTTTTATAAAAAGATATTCAAAAAAAACAATAGAGAAGCGACTAGCAAATGTATCAGAGTATAATGAATTCATAAACTTTTTATGTTCAGGGAAATTGAATTATGTGTCCGGATCAAATTTCGTTTTAGATGGTGGAGCTAGCTCGGTTATATAATGCAAATGATAAAACTTAAAAAACCAATTCTAATTGCTGAAATAGGTATTAATCATAATGGCTCAATTGAACTTGCAAAAAAAATGATTGATTTAGCATCAAAATACAAAATGGACGTAGTTAAATTTCAAAAAAGGGATCCTAATATATGTGTGCCTGATAAATATAAGAATCTTTATAGAGAAACACCTTGGGGAAATATGACTTATTTAGAATATAAAAAGAAAATTGAATTTGGTCGTAAAGAGTTTGATGTAATCGATAAGTATTGTAAAAAAAAAAGGATTAAATGGTTTGCTTCCGCGTGGGATATTGAAAGTCAAAAATTTCTTAAGAAATATAATTCAAAATATAATAAAATTGCATCTGCAATGGTCACAAACCTTAAATTTTTAGATTTTGTAGCTAAAGAAAGAAAGCACACCTTTATTTCGACAGGAATGACAAACCTTAAAGATATAAAAAATGCTGTTAAAATTTTTAAGAAAAATAAATGTAATTTTACACTCATGCACTGTGTATCTAGTTATCCAGCGCCTGAGGAAAATTTAAATTTAAATACCATAAACACTTTAAGAAATGAATTTAAATGTAGCGTGGGTTATAGCGGTCATGAAAATTCCGTATCACCCTCTCTTTACGCATTTCTTTTAGGAGCTTCTGTAATCGAAAGACATATTACATTAGATAGATCTATGTGGGGAACAGATCAATCTGCTTCTTTAGCTGCACCAGGTATTAAAAATTTAGTTGAACTTATTAATAAAAGTCAAACAATTCTTGGAAATGGCATCAAGACCAAAAGTAAAGAAGACAAGAAATTAGAAAAAAAATTTAGATACTGGTTATAATTTATTACCATCCAAGCAATTTATCATAAATGTTTTCAAATATTATTGAAAGTTTAGAATCTAATTTTAAAAAAAGATTTATTATTTTACTGTTAATAATGCCAATTAACATGTTATTAGAAACATTATCAATAGCTACAGTTTTTCCATTAATAACCTCAATTATTAATCCAAATTTTTTTAATGATTTTCCGCAAATTTATTTAGTAACTAATTACTTAAATTTAAATAAAAATCCAGCTTTGTTTTTAATTTTGTTATTAATTTTTTCAATAATTTTAAAAAACGTAATATTTACTTTTTACACGAAATATGAAGGAAAAGTTATCTTTAAGTATCAAGAACATTTATCATCTAAAATATTTAGTATTTTATTAAATGAAGATTTTTTATTTCATTTAAAATCTAAATCGTCAGACTTTGTTGCAAAAATTAAAAATGAAGTATCCAATGTTACTCTTGTCATAATTTCTGTTTTATCAATTTTAAGTGAAATAATTATTTTGCTTGGAATTATTACTTTGTTAGTAATAGTGAACCCAATAGTTTTTATACAAATACTAATCGCAAGTTTTGTGGCAATATTTTTCTTCTATTTACTATTTTATAAAAAAATAAAAAGCGTTGGCTATGAAAGGCTTGACTCGGAATTGAAACGTCAAAATTTTATAACAGAGGGGTTTAATGGAATTAGAGAATTAAAAATTTTTGGTACAACTAAAAAGTTAGAAGATAATTACTCCAGATTAACAACACATTTAGCTGATATTCACTCTAGATATTATTTCTATACAAGATTTCCTAAAATTTACTTAGAGGTTTTAGCAATTTTCTTAATACTTTTTACAGGCCTACTAAACTTTAAAAAAATTGAAATTACATTTTTAAATGAACTTTTACCTATTATTGGACTTTATTTTGCAGCGGCTTATAGAATTCTACCATCTTTGAACAGAGTAATGAATGCTTTCAACCAATGCAGATATTCAAAACCAGGTTTAAAAGAGATTGATAAAATTTTGAATTCAAAAAAATTCGAAAGAAAAAAAATAAATAAAGAGCAAATTCAAAATTTTGATAATCTGGTTTTTGACAAAGTAAATTTTTCTTATAATAATTTACAACCAGTTTTAAAAAATTTAGACCTGAAAATATCAAAAGGGGACAAAATTTTTGTTTCTGGAAAAACAGGAAGCGGTAAATCAACTTTCTTAAACTTAATTATGGGTTTGCTTAATCCTTCAAGTGGTACTATCAAAATTAATAATCAAATTTTTAATCTAGATGAAATAATAGAGGGAAATTTAATAGGATATGTACCTCAAAATACGCATTTATTTGATCAAACTCTTCAATTAAATATTTGTTTGGAAGATAATGAAATCAAAATTAATAAGAAAAAACTAATTAAAAGCTGTGAATTAGCGTGTCTTCAAGAATATTTGGAGAAAATTCAAAACGAGATAAAAATCTTTGTTGGTGAGGGTGGCCAAAAAATATCAGGAGGTCAGCGCCAAAGAGTTGGAATAGCTAGAGCACTTTATAAAAATTCAGATATTCTTATTCTAGATGAAGCCACAACATCTCTAGATAAACAAACAGAGATAAAAGTTTTAGAAAATATTTTTCAACAATATGAAAAAAAAACACTTATAATCGTTTCACACAATCAAAATTTAATAAATGAGTTTACTTTTAATAAAATTATTGAGGTTAAAAATAACTCAATTTTCAAAATTAAAAACAATAAATGAAAATTTTACTATTAAATCCAGGCAGGAGAGATTATCTTGTAAAATATTTTTTAGATCTATCAAATAAATTTAATTTAAAAATTTTTATTTTAGATTCCGACAAAAATATACCTAGTTTTAAGATTTCAAAAAAAACCAAAAACTTTACATGCCCAAAAGCAAATAAAAAAAATTATTTATATTTTTTAAAAAAATTTGTTAGAATTAATAAAATAAACGTTATTTTTCCGCTTTCTGAACATGAAATGCTCAAATTAGCTAAAGAAAAAAAAATTTTTGAAAAAAGCGGTATCAATACAGTGATATCAGATTTGAAAGTAGTTAATTTATGTAAAAATAAATTAAAAACATATGACTTTCTAAAAAAAAATAAAATTATGTTTCCTAAAATTGTAAAATTCGAGGAATTAAAAAAAAATCTGCCTGTAATAAGAAAAGAAGTGAAAGGCAATTCAAGTAGAAATCAAATGATTATAAACAGTATTGATCAAATACCAAAAATTGAAAATAAAAAATTTTTTTTTCAGAAACACATTAAATCAGAAGAGTACGGAATGGATATATTAAATGACTTAAATGGAAATTTTATTCATTTCTGCGTTAAAAAAAAATATCAAATAAGAGCCGGGGATACTGATAAAGCCAAAATTGTAAACCCAAAAAAATTTTTTCAGCTGGCATACAAAATAAGTTCATCATTAAAACATATAGGTAATCTAGATATAGATTTTATGTATAGAAATAAAAAAACCTATGTTTTAGATTTTAATCCTAGATTTGGGGGCGGTTATCCATTTACTCACGAGTATGGTTATAATTATATTGAAAGAATTTTGGAAATATTAAAAACAAGAAAAAAATTTAAAAAATTCAAATCATTTGAAAATAAGAATAATCTATTTTCTAAAGGAATAACTGTCTATAAACATTAAAAAGTTATGAAGAATGTTTACATTATTGCAGAAATTGGGCCTAATCATAATGGATCATTTAAATTAGCTCAAAAAATGATAACTCAAATAGCCAAGACAGGAGTTGATGCAATTAAGTTTCAATTAGGTGATCCAGATAAAGTCTATTGTCTAGATGCATTTAAAGCAAATTATCAAAAAATAACAGATAAATCTAAGTCAATTATTGAAATGAGTAAAAGAATTCAGCTTAAAAGGCAAGATCATATAAAATTAGCAAAACTTTGCAAAAAAAATAAAGTTACCTATTTATGTTCTGCGTTCGATTTAGACAGTTTAATATTTTTAGACAAAAAAATAAACATTCCCCTTTTTAAAATTCCATCTGGTGAAATAAATTCAATTGATATGATCCACTATATTGCAAAAAAAAAGAAAAAGGTTCTTTTATCTACTGGCATGGCATCATTTAAGGAAATTAAAAACACAATCAATAAATTAAAAAAGTATGGAAATAAAGATATTACAATAATGCACTGCGTTAGTTCATATCCTGCACAAAAAAAATACTTAAATCTTAATATTATTGATTCAATAAAAGAAAAGTTTGATCAAGAAGTAGGTTATTCTGACCACTCATTAGGAGATGAAGCCAGTCTAGCCGCAGTTGCAAAAGGTGCAAGGGTTATAGAAAAACATGTAACGATTTCAAGAAAATTTAATGGTCCAGATCATAAATCATCTATGACAATTTTAGAGTTAAAAAATTTGATTAAAAAAATTCGCACACTTGAATTAATTTTGGGTAGCAGGAGAAAAAATTTTTCAAAAGATGAAAAAAATGTTCAAAAAGTCGCTCGAAAAAGTTTAGTAACTGCTAGAGAGCTTAAAAAAAATACAATAATTAAAAAAAGTGATATTTTATTTAAAAGACCTGGCACAGGAATATCACCCAATGATTTAAACAAGATAGTAGGTAAAAAAATAAATAAAACAATTAAGAATAATAGATTAATAATGTTAAAGCATATTAAATAAAAAATTTAATAAAAACAGATCTAACCAATCTTAATACTAAATTAGTATTTTCAATAATTTTCAGAATAGAATTAAATAAATGATTAAAGCTAACTCAAAAAATTTTTATCATGGCGTTGTTTTTCACTTATTTCATGACAAAAAAATTCATAAAAAAGCTCATGGATCTCTTTCTAGTGATGATTTTCTTCAAATAATTAAAATTATTGGTAGAAAAAATATTTTAGACGCGGAAATATTCTATGAAAAACTTCTAGAAGGCAAACTTGAAAAAAATCATGTGTGTTTTACTTTTGATGATGCTCATAAATCAGAAATTGATATTGCTTTACCTATTTTAGAGGATTTTAAGATAAAAAGTTTTTTCTATGTTTATTCCTCAGTATTAGAGGGAAAACCTGATAATTTAGAAATTTTTAGATATTTTAGAACCAACTATTTTCAAAATATTAATGAATTTTATATTTTGTTTTATAAAAACTTAAATGAAAATCTTAAAAATTTTTTTAAAAAAAAAGAAAAAATTATATTAGAAAAAAAAAAAAAGATACCCATTTTATTCAATCGAAGATATAAAATTTAGATTAGTTAGATCTGATTTTATTAAGGAAAAAAAATTTTTTGAACAAATTATGTTTAATTTAATGAAAGAAAAAAATTTTAAAGCAGAGGATAAATATTCTACTCTATTTATGAATAAAGATGACATTATTTTATTAGACAAGCTAGGCCATAAGGTTGGCCTTCATTCACATACACATCCAATTAAAATTGAGAAATTATCATATGAAGATCAATTAAAAGAATATACTGAAAATATAAATATATTATCAAAAACTATTAAAAGACCTATTGACTATATTAAAACAGCTTCCCATCCATGCGGAAGTTATAATGATAATTCACTAAATATATTAAAAAAATTAGGTATTAAACTTGCATTTAAAGATAGCATGTTGATAGAAAAAGAAAAAAAAATGAAAAAAATCAACAACTCCAATTTAGAGATTGCTAGAATTGATCCTTTTGATATTAAAAATAAAAATTAATTAAAATTATGAAAATTACTCTTTTTACAGCAAATAGATTTAGACATAATCACTTAATAAATTTACTTTCAGGTATTTGTGATGATTTATTTGTTATACAGGAATGTGGCACAATTTTTCCAGGTGAGGTTCCAGGTTATTATCCTGCCACTGAAATTATGCAGAAATACTTTCATAATGTAAATGAGGCTCAGAAAAAGTATTTTGGAAGCTGTTATATAAATTCACAAAATAATATTAAAATCTTATCCATTTTGTCTGGAGATTTAAATAAATGTAATCTAGAAATTTTGTCGGATTTTTTAAATAGTGATCTTTATATAGTTTTTGGTAGTAGTTATATTAAAGGTGACTTGATCGATTTTCTTACTAAAAAAAAAGCAATAAATATTCACATGGGAGTTTCGCCATATTACAGAGGAAATGATTGTAATTTTTGGGCTTTATACGATGGAAACCCTCATCTTGTTGGATCAACAATACATTTGCTTTCTAAAGGCTTAGATAATGGTGAAATTTTGTATCATGCTATGCCAGATCAAAATATCAAAAATCCTTTTGAATATACAATGGCAGCAGTAAAATCAGCATTTAATTCGTTAATAGAAAGAATAAAAGATAGATCTATCTTTGAAATTAAAAGTCTTCCTGCAGATAAATCTAAAGAAATAAGATATTCAAAAAAAATAAATTTTAATGAAAGGGTGCTTATTAAATATTTTGATAAAAATATAGACTTAAAAGCAAAAAAATTTAATGCTAAAATGTTAAAAGATCCTTTCTTTTTGTAATACAAGCAACACAAAAAATATATAAAAATAAAATGAATATTGATAAAAAAAATTTAGATAAGATTTTATTTAAATTGAAGCAATTTTTTTTAAACAAAAGTAAAAGATTGCACGATCCTATTTTCTTTGGAAAAGAAAAAAAATATTTACTTAATTGTATAAACACTGGATTTGTATCATCAGTCGGAAAATTTGTGGTTAATTTTGAGCACAAAATTTGTAAAATAACAAAAAGCAAGTATTCTATAGCAACATCATCTGGTACTGCCGCACTACATTTGGCTTTGCATAATTATGAAGTAAATGAAAATGATGAGGTTTTACTTCCTAGCTTTACTTATGTTGCTACAGCTAATGCTATAAAATATTGTAATGCAACGCCTAATTTTGTTGATATAGAAAAAACTAATTTTGGTGTTTGTCCAAAAAAGTTGGAAATTTATTTAAAAAAAATAGTAAAAAAAAGAGGTAATAAATCTTTTAATAAATTTTCAAAAAAAAGAATAAAAGCCATAATAGTAGTTCATGTTTATGGTTTACCATGTAAAATTTATGAAATTAAAAAAATCTGTAAAAAATTTAACATAATTTTAATTGAAGATGCTGCAGAAGCTGTAGGCTCTTATTATAAAGGTAAACACCTTGGAACATTCGGTGATATAGGTATTTTGAGCTTTAATGGAAATAAAACTTTGACCACTGGAGCAGGTGGTTCAATTATTACAAATAATAGAGATGTAGCAAAAAAATTAAAGCATTTATCAACTCATGCTAAATTAAAAAAAAGATACGATCACTTTCATGATTATGTTGGTTTCAACTATAGAATGAATAATTTATCAGCAGCAGTTGGATGTGCTCAAATCGAAAATTTAAAAAAAATTTTAATTGCTAAAAGAAAAAATTTTCAATCTTATTATGATTTATTCAAAGACTTTAAAGGAATTAAATTAATTAAAGAACCTGTTGGATCAAAAATTAATTATTGGTTAATAATTGCTATTTTTTCTAGTAAGAAAACTAGAGATAAATTTTCTAATTTATTAAATAAAAAAGGATATGGCGTTAGATATACTTGGAGACCATTGCATACACTTAAGGTGTTTAAAAATTGTCCATCCGATAAGATAAACAACTCATTGGACGTTTTTAACAGAACTATAAATTTGCCAAGCAGCCCTTCTTTGAGTTTAAGAGTTAAATAGATTTTAATGAGAATTATAGCGAGATTAGATATTAAAGGACCAAACCTTATTAAAGCTATTAATTTAGAAGGTTTGAAAGTTGTTGGAAATCCAAATGATTTTGCAATTGAGTATTATAAAGGTGGAGCAGATGAACTTATATTTATGGATATGGTTGCAAGTTTATATAATAGAAACAGCCTGCATGAAATTATTAAATTAGCTAGTGAAAAAATTTTTATCCCATTTACAGTTGGGGGTGGAATAAGAAGTGTAGATGATGCATTAAAAATATTTGACTCAGGCGCAGATAAAATTGCAATTAATACTCAAGCAGTGCAAGAGCCAAAACTCATCAATACATTATCAAAAAGATTTGGTTCTCAAGCAGTGATATTATCAGTCGAAGCAAAAAAAATTTCAGAAAATAAATGGGAGGCTTACATTGAAACTGGAAGAGAAAAAACTAATTTAGATGTTATAGATTGGGTTAAAAAAGCCACTGATCTTGGTGCAGGAGAGGTTTTACTTACATCAGTGGACCAGGAGGGAACCCGCAAAGGATTTGATAATGAGTTAATAAGGTCTGTTTCTCACTCAGTAAATATACCAGTCATTGCCAGTGGAGGCTTTGGTGACACTAAGAATATTAAAGAAGCTGAAAAAGCTGGAGCCAACGGAGTAGCTATTGCCCATATGTTGCATTATAAAAAAATGACTATTAGAGAAATTAGGCAATACGCAATTGATAATGAAATAAAAGTTAGGAATTTTAATCAATGATATTAATCTTGGATTATGGTTGCGGAAATATACTAAGTTTAAAAAGAGCACTAGATGAAATTGGTTTAAAAAATTTAGTTTCAAATGCAAAGGAAGAGATTATTAATGCAGACTTGATAATACTCCCCGGAGTTGGCGCTTTTGAAAATGCTATAGATTTGCTTAAAAAAAAAGGCTTGTTCGATATTATTCTTAATGAAGTGTCTAAGCAAAAGCCTTTGATTGGAATTTGTTTAGGCATGCAAATGCTTTTTACCAAAAGTTTTGAGATGGGCGAGCACCTTGGCTTGAATTTAATTGAAGGAAATATTGAAAAAATAGATAAAAAAAGTAAAATTAAAAATGTAAAAGTTCCTCACATTAGCTGGAGTAATATTATTTTTGAAAATAAGGAACACTTGAAAAAAGAACAGCTTGTATTAAATGAAAGAAGTTTTTACTTTATCCATTCTTATATTGCATTCCCTTTTAATAATAAAAATATTATGGCAAAGTGCAAGTATTATGATATAAGCTTTCCAGCTATAGTAAAAAAAAACAATGTCGTCGGATTTCAATTTCATCCAGAAAAAAGCGGCATGAATGGACTTAAATTATTAAAATTCACAATTAAAGACCTTTTAAAAGTATGAACAAACTTACAAATGAAAAAGTAATTTTCTGCTCTAAATGTGTGGAGTCTAACCAAAGATATGTTAGTTCAATACAGCATGAAGATGCAAAAGAAACTTATAAAAATCGAACTTCATTTAATCAAACTACCAACATCTGTTCAGCATGCTTATATTTTGAAAAAAAAAAAAAAATTAACTGGGATTTAAAAGAGAAACAATTAAAAGAAATTTGTAATAGGTTTCGTAAAAATGATGGAAGTTATGATATTTTAATTCCTGGAAGTGGCGGAAAAGATAGTTCTTGGGTGTCACATATCATGAAATCTAAGTATAAAATGAATCCTCTTACTGTTACATGGGCACCACATATGTATACAGATATTGGTTATCAAAATTTTCAAAACTGGATAAATAGCGGGTTTGATAACATCCTTTTTACCCCAAACCCCAAAGTACATAAAATTTTAACAAGATTGGCTTTTGAAAATTTATTACATCCTTTTCAACCATTTGCTTTAGGTCAATTGTATTGGCCAGTAAAAGTGGCAATTCAACATGGTATAAAATTTATTATGTATGGAGATGCTCAAGCTGAAAAAGCTGGTGACGATGATTTATGGCAGGGTGGAGTTTCTATAAATCCAAAAGTTTTTACTTATAAGAATAAAAAAGATTTATTTTTTGGGGGTGTCAATTATTATGATTTAAAAAAATATGGAATAAATGAGCATGATATGAAGCCTTATATGCCTATTGAGGAAAAAGAGTTTATAAAACACGATATTGAAAATTTAGTTTTACCTTTTTTTGAAAATCAAAATCCACATACAAACTATTATTTAGCTGCTGAAAAAAGTAATTTTAAACCTCGAGAACAGAGATCAGATGGAACTTATTCTAAATACACTTCAATAGACGATAAAATTGACGATTTGCATCATTATACTTGGTTTATAAAAACAGGTAGAGGTCGCTGCACTGATGATGCCGCGTTGGAGGTTAGAAATGGAATTATCGATAGAGATGAAGCAATTGCTTTAGTAAGAAAATATGACGGAGAATATCCAAAAACATTTTTAAAAGAAAATTTAGAATATTTGGATTTAACAGAGGAAAAATTTAATGAAATTATAGATAAATTTAGACCTAAACATTTATGGGAGAAAAAGGACGGAAAATGGTTTCTAAAATCTGCAGTGTGGAAATAGATGAAATTTAAAAAATTAGGTTTAGTAGGGTTTAATGAAGAAGAAATCAAAGATTTTAAAAAAAAATATAAAAATTTTGATTTTATAAATATTACCGATAAAAATTTTTTTAAGACTAGTTCAATTGATATTAATGCTTTAGTAGTTCTATATGAATGGCCAGTTAGGAAAAGTTTGTCAATATTTTTAAGAAAGGAACATAAAAAATTTAAAAAACTTGAATGGTTACATTTATCTAGAGCGGGTATCGACGAATGCTTACCTTACATGAAATCTTATAACTTTAAGTTTACATCAGGAAAAAAAATACAAGGTCCAAATGTGTCAGAACACTGTTTGGCATTATTATTGGCTCTTACTAGAGGTTTATTTTCATTGGACAGAGAAAAATACTTTTTAAGACCAACTGAAATCAAAGATAAAAAAGTTTTAATCACTGGATTTGGAGGCATTGGATTGGAAATTGCTAAAAAATTATTTTCTTTCGGAGTAGTGATTGACTCAGTGAATGACAGCAGAGTAATAAGCAAATATGTTAGAAAAAATTATAAATTACAAAATTTGAAAAAGATTGTTAAAAATTATGAAATTATAATAAATTCTTTGCCTTTAACATCAATGACAAAAAATATTTTTGATAAAAGTATTTTTAGAAATATGAGTGGAAACTGTTTTTTCATTAATATATCAAGAGATCAAACAATAAAAATAGAAGATCTTAAAAATTTTATAAAAAAGAAAAAATTTATGGGTGTTGGAATAGATAATACAGGTTCGTTCAAAATGAATAAAAAAATTATTTATGATCCAAATAGCAACTTTATTTTGACTGATCACCAAGCTGGTATATCTACAAATTTATTTAGAAGAAAAAAACTAATAATTGAAAATGTAAAAAATTTTTATTTTAAAAAAAAAATGAATTATCTAGTATCTAAAATCAAAGAATATTGATGAAAATCTCAAAGAAAACGATAAGCTCTTATGAGTCCACTTATAAAGATGGATACGATAAAGGTTATCCAAGTATAGAACTTGTAAGACTTGAAAAATTATTTTTCAATCAAATCCCAGGCAAGGTATTAGATTATGGCTGTGGGCCAGGTACAAATGGAATTCATTTATTAAAAAAAGGATATCACGTAACTTTCTGTGATATTTCAAAATATGCTTTAACAAAAGTTAGAAAAAAAATAAAACTTAATAAAATTCGTAAAAATTACAAAATAGTGAATTTATCTAAAAATAAAAATTTTTTAAAATATAAATCACCAGTTTTCGATTATATTATTTGTTTTTCCGTTTTTAATAATCTAGGAACAAAGGATAACGCTGTAAAATATGTAAGATTTTTTAATAAACTTTTAAAAAAAAATGGAAAATTAATAATTGACTCAAATTTAGATGGTAAAAATAATTATAAACTTATTAATAAAAAAAAAAATATTTATACCACTCACCAAGAGAATGAATATGGACTTCAAATGTTTTTTCCTAATAAAAGTAATTTTATAAAAATTATTAAAAGTTGTGGATTTGAGGTTAAAGATGTGGGATACGCAATGTTTAAAGTATTCAATTCTTTTGAAAATGAAATAATTATTTCGGCAGTTAAAAAATAAAATGAAGAAAATTGATGTATCAAAAAAATATAACTTACCCAAGGAAGTTATTTTTTGTAAAAAATGTGTGGTATCAAATCAAAGACCAAGAATCTTTTTTGATAAAGAGGGCATATGCAGTGCTTGTAGATATTTTGAATATAAAGAAACAATCGATTTTAATCAAAGAGAAGAAGAGCTAAAAAAATTATTAGATAAGCATCGGAGTAATAACGAAAGATACGATTGCGTGGTTCCATCATCAGGAGGTAAAGATTCGGCTTATGTTGCTCATGAATTAAAATCTAAATACGGCATGAAACCTCTTACGGTCACTTGGTCTCCATTAAAATACACTGATATAGGTTGGCAAAACCTAAATAACTTTAATGATAGTGGTTTTGATATAATATTAGGAATGCCCCAAGGGGATGTTAAAAAAAAATTAACTAAAGTAGCAATGATAGAAATGGGAGATCCTTTTCAAGGATTTATTTATGGGCAAGTTCTTTTTCCTGTAACGATTGCCTTAAAATTTGGAATACAATTAATATTTAGAGGAGAGAATGCTGAAGCTGAATACGGTGGCTCACCTGAAAGTTGGAATAAAAAATTTTTACCAATGAATGAATTCAAAAAAATTTACTTTTCAAATTATACTTTAGACTTTTGGCTAGAGAAAGGTTTTACAAAAGAAGAATTAAGTTTCTTTTATCCACCTATAAGTAAAGAGTTTGAGAATAAAATTTGTGACTCTTACTTTTACGGATACTTTCGAAATTGGTCAAATCATAGTAACTTTTACTATGCATCTAAGCACACTGGATTTAAGCCTAATATAAGAAGAACAGAGGGGACTTACACAAAGTATTCTTCAATAGATGATAAACTTGATACATTTCACCAATGGTTTGCATTATTAAAATTTGGACATGGAAGATGTACCGCAAATGCTGCAAGAGAGATAAGAGAAGGGTATATTACAAGAGAAGAGGGTATTGCTCTAGTACACAAATATGATACTGAATTTCCTAAATTATATTTTAAAGAATTTCTTGAGTATACAAATTTATCAGAAGACGAATTTTGGGATATTGCTGAGAGATGGCGTAATCATAACTTATGGACAAAAAAAGGCAACGAATGGGTAAAAAAATACCCAGTAAAATAGACTATAATAGAATTGATGAATTGTAAATTTATATATATAGATTTAATTTTATGGAAAAAATTGTAAACAAAACTTGTATAGATAACTTAAAGAAATCTGGAGCACCGATAGTAATAGTTGCGGCAGTTAAAGAAGCCGAGGCAATAGCTTACGCCTGTAAAGATTTTGGTATTAAAGTGGAAGCCTTTTGTGACAGTGAAAAGAGAAAATCTCAAGATAAATTTTGCGGACTAGAAGTTATACATACTCCAACTTTGCCAAAGAGATTTCCTAAAGCTAGGTTTTTAATTGCTACTCAACAAATTTCTGATGTAGTAGATCAGCTATCTGATTTAGGTTTTAGTGAATTCTATTCAGCTAATGAACTTATAGATAAATTTAATTTAGACAGTCACAATTACGCAATTTCAGGACCTTTCATGAAGACAAGATTAGACATTTATAAAAAAAGTCACGAAGTCTATTTTGATAAAGACAAAACTTATATGAGGAGCGTAGATGTAATGATAACAACTAGATGCTCTTTAAAATGTGTAAGCTGCTCAAATCTAATGCAATATTACAAAGAACCGAAAAATAGCGAACATGATAACACTCTTGCAGCATTAGAGATACTAAACAAAAGCGTTGATTATATTTCGGAATTTAGAGTAATAGGCGGTGAACCTTTAATGAATAAAGATTGGGATAAAATAGTCAAAGGCATAGTTGAGAAAAATCCGGAACGTAAAGTTTTCATATATACTAACGGAACAATTGCACCTAAAGATGAAAAACTTCAACCATTTAAAGCTGACAAAAATATTAATTTCGTCATTACAGAATATGGCGCCTTATCAAGAAATCTCAATAATCTTCATAATCAATTAGATAAATATGAAATAAATTATTCTTCAACGGTTGCAGATAATTGGGTTGATTGCAGCACAATTAAACATCACAAGAGAACAGTTGCGCAGAATAAAGAAGTTTTTAAACAATGTTGTGTCAAGTACTTATATACTCTATTAGATGGAAAACTTTACCGTTGTCCATTTATAGCAAACGCAGCTAAATTAAAAGCTATACCAGACAATCCGGCTGACTATGTTGATCTATTTGCAAATAATCAGGATATAAAATTTCAAATAAAGAGACTAGTCAAAGCTGCAAGTTTTTTCCCTGGTTGTGACTTTTGTGTCGGAAGACCTTACGATCCATCAAGTAAATTGGGTTATGATGGCAAGGGAATAGTTAAAGCAGGAGTTCAAACTTCTAAACCAATATCTTATAGATTAATTAAGTAAAATCTTTTTTTAAGTTTCTAAAATTTCTAGTAGTGTCAGATCAAATTTTAATTAGCGTTATTATACCATTTTATAATGCAGAGAAGCATTTAAGCAGATGTATTAACAATGTGTTAAATCAAACATTTAAAAAAAATTTTGAAGTAATAATGATCGATGATGGATCTTCAGACAAAAGTTATGAAATTGCTCAAAAAATATCTAATAAAAAATGTATTATCTTTAAATTAAATGAAAATTTTGGACCATCAGCTGCTAGAAATACTGGAATAAAATATGCAAAAGGTGAATATATATACTTTTTAGATGTAGATGATGAAATTGAGAGAGATACTCTGGAAATTCTTTATGATTACTCTAAACAAAATTATTATGACCTAATTTTCAGTGACAAAAAATGGATAGAAAATTCAAAAAATTTAAGAGAAAATATATTTGATTTTAAAGAGGATAAAGTTTTTGAAAAAATTGATATTTTAGAATTAATAAAAAAAAGATTCGATGATCCTATTTCTACCGGTAAGCTTTTCGGATTAACAGGAAGATTAATTAGGAAGTCGATAATTATTGAAAACAATATTCAATTTGAAGAAAAATTACGTTACCTAGAAGACGATACATTTATGTGGGATATTCTGGGTCACATCAACAATGCAAGATATACAAGAAAACAACTTTACTCGTATTATGTAAATCCTAATACAAAAACTGCTTTAGCAGCAGGCATAGATAAGGGTTACCCAATCTCTAATTTTTTATTAGTTAAAAATCACATTTATCAAAGTTTACTATTAAACAATGTACAAAAAGATGAGATACAAAAAATATCTGATAAAGGATTTATATTTTTTGTAATTAGTGCATTAATATCTTATTCAAAGTCAATTATTTTAGGAAAAATTGATAGTTCAAGTGGCTACATTAAGCTTAGAAAATTAATTGAAAATGTAATTAATGATCGAAATGTAAAAAAAAGTATTAAAAAATATGAAAAATCTTCTAGAGAAAGTTATTGGATACCGTTGGCAATAAAAATTGGTTCTCCAAAGTTATTAAAATTTTTTTGTGTAGTTAGAGCTAAACAAATTATCAAATACAGAAAAAATAATTAATGTGTGTTTTGGCAATAATACCCGCAAGAAAAGGATCAATGAGACTTCCGAACAAAAATAGAAAGAGTTTAAGTGGTATTCCATTAATTGAATGGTCAATAAATACCGCAAAAAAACTTAAGTTTGTAGATGATATAATTATAACTACGAATGATCAAAAAATTTTAAAAAAATTTAAAAAAAAAAATTCTTCTATAAAAGCACTAAATAGACCAAATAAATTATCTAAAAATAATTCAAAAATGATTGACGTTATAATCCATGCAATTAAATATTATGAGAAAAAATTTAAGAAAATAAAAACAATTCTATTATTGCAACCGACATCACCTCTTAGATCTATTAAAACGATTAATCTTGGTTATCAAAAATATTTACAATTTAATAAAAAAAAATCAATAATAAGCGTATCTACAAGCAAAAATCCCTTAAAAAGATTATTTGAAATAAAAAAAAAGAAATTGAAGTTATTTAAAAGAAAAGATAACACTAATAAATTATTTCAAATTAATGGAAATTTTTATTTTGCAAGTGTAAATTTCATCAACAAACATAAGTCTTTTTTTAAGGAAGGTAATTCGCACCCTGTGATCCTAAATTCAAAAAAGCTCTCTATAGATATAGATACATCTAAGGATTTTAAGAGAGCTGAAAAATATTTACAAAATTCATGAGTAAAAATATTGTATCTGTGATTGGTTTAGGGTTTGTTGGATTTCCGACAGCATGTATTTTAGCTGATAAAGAAAATTACTTTAAAGTAATTGGTATAGACAAGAATATCAAAAAAATTAAAAAACAGAAAATTAACCCTTTTTTAAAAAATTCAAATTTATTCGAAGATAAAGCTCTCAATAATATTTGTCAAAGAGCGATAAAAAAGAACAAAATTTACTTCACTGATGATATTAAAAATGTTCAAGAATCTAATGTGGTGATTGTTTGCATCAATTTTGATTTTAAAATAAATAAGCTCAAAAAACTTAAAGAACTAAAAAATTTTTTTAATAATTTAGCTAAATTTTTGAAGAAAAAGTCTATGATTTTAATTGAAACTACACTACCACCAGGAACATGTGATAAGGTTATTTTACCTACTATTAAATCAGCTCTGAAAAAAAGAAAAATTAAGATCACAGACATTTACTTTAGTTATGCTTTTGAAAGAGTAATGCCTGGTAAATTCTATGCAAAATCAATTACTGAAAACTTCAAATGCTTCGCAGGCATGAACAAATTGTCAGGCATAAAATGTAAGATTTTTTTAAAAAAATATATAAACCATAAAAAATATCCATTATTCCAATTTAATAATATTTTAGATTGCGAAACTGCGAAAATCTTAGAAAATTCCTACAGAGCAATTAACATAGCTTTTATTGATGAATGGACAAAATTTTCATTCAATAACAATGTTAATTTAAATCAAATAATTGATGCTATAAAAGTTAGAAAATCACACAACAATATTATGAGACCAGGACTTGGTGTGGGTGGTTATTGTTTAACCAAAGACCCTGAATTTATAAATTTTTCAGTCAAAAAAATATTTAAAAAAAAATCAAGTTTTCCACTAACTAACTCTTCTATGAAAATTAATAGAAATATGATTTTTTCATCTTTAGAATTTATTAAGAATAAGGTGAAAAGCTTAAAAAATAAAAAAATTTTAATACTCGGTGCAGCTTATAAAGATAATGTTTCTGATACCAGGGAAAGCCCATCAATAACTTTGTTAAAAGAATTAAGCAGAAATAAAATTAAGTCAATTCTTCATGATCCTATTACTAATACTAACGACAACAATAAGTACGGGATATTAAATCATTTACCAAAATTTGAAAAATTTGATTTAGTACTTTTTTGCGTAAAACATGATTTCTATAATAAAATCAGTTTAAAAAAATTTAAAAAAAAACCAATTTATTTTGACTTAAATTGTGTCTTAGATAAGAGGCAAATAAATTTCTTATTAAAAAATAATTTTAAAATAGAGGTGCTTGGTGGCAAATAAAAAAAATATTTTGATAACCGGAGGCGCAGGTTTTATTGGATTTTCACTAGCTAATTATCTAGTTAGAAAAAAATATAAGGTAAACATAATTGATAATTTATCCAGAGGAAAATTTGATAAAGAATTTAAAGATTTATTAAAAAACAAAAATGTAAAATTTTATAAATACAATTTAAATAAAAAAATTAAAATCAACTTTAAAAATATATCCCATGTATTTCATTTAGCAGGATCTGTTGGAGTAAAAAATATTAACAAAAATGCATATGGATCTTTTTTTAATAATATTATTAGTTTGAAAAATATTATTGATACTCTTCAAAATAAAAAAAAAATAAAGATCATTCTTTTTTCAACTAGTGAAGTTTATTCTACAATTATTCAAGAAAAAAAGGTAAAGTTTCCAATTAAAGAAAGCAATAATGTTTTAATCAAAAATGATATTATCAAAAGAGATGCATATTTCTTATCAAAAATATTTAATGAAAAAATTCTTCAATTATCAAATTTAAATTATTTAATTTTAAGACCCCATAATATTTACGGTCCAAGAATGGGGTTTAGTCATGTAATACCTGAATTAATGCGAAGGATGACTAATTTTAAAAAAAAGCAAAGTAAAAAAGTAATTATCTTTTCTCCAAGACATAAAAGAGCTTTTTGTTATATAGATGATGCAATCCTTCAAATTGTGAAATTATCTTTTAATACAAAACTTAAAAATGAAATTTTTAACATAGGAAATATGAGTGAGGAAATTTCTATGATTAAATTAGCAAACAAAATAAAAAGATTATTTTCATACAAAATAAATTTAAAAAATGGCGAGATAACACAAGGGTCACCGCACCGAAGGGTACCTGATATGAAAAAAACTTTAAAATTTACAAAAATAAAAAAATTTACAAATTTAAACAAAGGTATATCAAAAACCTTTAAGTGGTATCAAAATAAAATATGAAAAAAATTTTTGTAATTTCTGCGGGAAGATCAGACTACGATAGATATTATCCTATAATTAGTGAATTAAATAAAAAAAAAAAGATAAAACTTTGGTTATGTCTAACCCGAAGTCACCAAGAGAATATTTTTGGCAAAACGATAAACTATATATCGAAAGAGTTTAATATTATTAAAAATAGTTATAAAAGTAAAAAAATTTTCAATAATAATTTTTCTAAAAATTTTTGTGATGATTTATTATTTATTAACGAAAAAATAAAAAAAAAGAAACCTGATTTAATAATTATTTTAGGCGATAGATATGAAATGATGCTAGGCCCAATTTCTGCAATACCTTATAACATACCAGTCATTCACTTTTTTGGCGGAGCGGTTACAGAAGGTGCAACTGATGAGCTAGTTAGACATGCCATTACAAAAATGAGCCATTATCATTTTGTTTTGTTGGATCAATATAAAAAGAGATTAAAAAAAATGGGAGAAGAAAGCTGGAGAATAAAAACAATTGGAATGCATGAATTATTTAATCTCAAAAAACAAAAAATGTTTAATCTAGGTTATTTAAACAAAAAGTATAAATTTAATTTTGATAAACCATATATTTTGTTTACTTTACATCCCACAACTTTAGAACTCAAAAGTTTAGGAAAACAAATTCAAATTATTAAAAATTCTTTAATAAAAAGTAATCTAAATGTAGTATTTACATATCCAAATGCAGATCCTGGTTTCGAGACAGTAATTAAATTTATAAAAAATTTTAGAGACAAAAAAAAGTATATTGTTTTCAAAAATGCTGGAATTAATTTGTACGCAAATCTTTTAAAAAACGCTACGCTATTATTAGGAAACACTTCCAGTGGAATAGTAGAAGCAGCTTCATTTAAGAAACCTGTTATAAATTTAGGAACTCGACAAAAGGGAAAATATACTCCAAAAAACGTTATTAATTGTGATTTTAATTCAAAAAAAATTATGAAAAGTATAACAAGAGCTACGAGTAAAAATTTTAATGACAAAATTAAAAATCTTATAAATCCTTATGAAAGTAAAATTAAAATTAATGAAATTATTAAAATTATTTCAAAAATTAATAATAATGATAAAATATTGAGAAAGAAATTTATAGATTAAATGAAAAGCTATTTATTAAACTTAAACCATAAGATTAAAGAAGCGCTTTTAAGGTTAGAGAAAAACCAAGGAAAATGCCTAATAGTAGTGGATAAGAATAATATTTTAAAAGGCACTTTAACTGATGGTGACGTAAGAAGGGCTTTGCTAGTTGGCGCTGATATTAACTCAAGTATAAAAAAGCATATAAGAAAAAATCCTTATTTTATTAAAAATTTAAAATCTAAAATAAAAACTCATGAATTCGAAGGTAGAGCTAGGCAAGAAATAATTAAAAAAACAAAAAACGATCATATTGATATTATACCCGTGACTGATAAAAATAAAAAAGTTAGAGATTTAATTTTTTCAAAAGATTTAAATAAAATATCACTCAACAAAAAATTAAAACATATTCCAACTTTAATAATGGCTGGAGGAAAGGGTGTGAGATTACAACCTTTTACCAATTACTTTCCTAAACCTTTAACGCCTGTCAATGATAAGACTGCCACTGAAACTATAATTGACGAATTTTCAAAATATGGGATTAAAAAATTTTATTTAAGCTTAAATTATAAAAAAAATTTAATTAAATCTTATTTAAAAGAAAATAAAATTCCTAATTTACATTTTTTAGA
>MDTB01163287.1_pt1 | contig 24368 bp, 23 predicted proteins | sample 811161 | NCBI WGS metagenome assembly MDTB01 (sample SAMN05326650, study PRJNA326480) | marine metagenome | isolation source: seawater | place: Mediterranean Sea | collected 2009
AGACTTAGGAGGTCCTTGTTTTATCCATTAAACTAAGGGACCACAATAAAGCTCGAGTGCAGTTTACCTAGTTGCACAATTTGTTGCACTAAATGTTCAAAGGCGGGTTAAAGTGCATGAAAAAATTTCCAACCATCAACTCAACGGATATATTGATTTAACTTTCTCTTCAATAACGGCAATCTTTAATGATGTTGCAAAATAACCCAAACAATTCATTTAGAGTGACACCATGGCTTTAGTATGCAGAAGACTATTAACTTCTATAGATTACCTTGTCTAGTAATGAATATATTATTGATCAATAAAAAAAATATAAAAGCTAATCGTACGATAGTTTCAGGACGGCAATTCGATCATTTGAAAAAAGTTTTGCGTGTGAGCACTGGCGATAGGATTCGTGTAGGAGTGATAGATGGTCTAATTGGTATCGGAGAGGTCGAAAAATTCGAGATGGATTATATTATGCTTTCAATTTCAGCGAATTCACCTCCGCCAAAAGCTATTCCTGCAACGATTATACTGTCGCTGCCACGACCAAAATTTCTAAAACGCATCCTTCAGAATCTCGCTGCATTGGGCATAAAAGACATCCATATTATTCATTCCCAAAGAGTGGAAAAAAGTTACTGGAATACCCCTCAACTTCATTTATCTCAAATGAATGAAAATTTTATATTAGGGCTAGAACAAGCTGGTGATACTGTTGTTCCAAATGTTACTTTGCACAAACGGTTTAAACCCTTTGTCGAGGATGTGTTACCGAGTCTAATGAATGGTCAAGATGCTTTTTTAGCCCAGCCAAGATCAGAAAGATCATGCCCAGTATGTATAAATAAATCTAGCCTATTAATAATTGGCCCGGAGGGCGGATTCATACCCTATGAAATAAATATATTTGAAAATATCGGTTTTCAGGCTGTGAGTATTGGAGATCGGATTATGAGGGTGGAAGTGGCAATTCCCATGTTGATATCCCGACTTTATCCAGGTCAATAAAGACTATTTGCCATCAAGAATACGTACCATTATTGGGTTATAAATCGATATTATATTCATGATATGAACAAAAAATGGACCACATACTAACTAAAGCTATAACCTATAACAGCAACTCAAAAGTGCTTTTCGAGTTGCTGTCTTCTCAGCCAGATGCAATCTGGTTAGATTCGTGCCAGCCACATAGTCAGCAAGGCAGATATGATATAATTTCTGCTTGTCCAGACCACATTGTTGAAACCTTTGGCAAATATTCCACAATAACGAGCGAGAAAAAGTCTTACGCAAGTTGTCGCGATCCGTTTGACATAGCAAATGATCTGTTAGAACCACTCAAAAGTTATAGGGCATCCAAGGAGCTTAAAACACCATTCGTGGCGGGAATTCTCGGCTATTTTGGTTATGATCTCGGACGTCCTTATTTTAAAATAGACAATGATACAAAAGTGGCGTCGGTTCTCCCCGATATGCGGATCGGCAGATATTTGTGGGGATTAGTTGTCGATCATTCCGAAAAAACCGCAAACTTAAACTTCCATCCGCAATGTTCAATCTTGTTAAAGGAGACTATCCTCAAAATATTCGAGCGCTTTGACTTTGTAAAGCTAAACGACCAGCGGTCGTTCGCGTTAGACAACCCATTCCAACCGCAAACTCTTAAAATTGATTACCTAGAAAAAATCTATAAAATTCAAAAATATATTGCCGCGGGAGATTGTTATCAGGTGAATCTTGCTCAACATTTTTCGGCTTCCTATAAAGGAAATATTTTTAGCGCTTATCTTGCCCTCAGAGAAAAAATGCCGTCACCTTATGCTGCTTTTTGGAGTTGGGGAAATTCACAAGGAGTTATGAGTTTATCTCCCGAGAGATTCTTACAAGTCAGAGATGGTTACGCAGAGACAAAGCCAATTAAAGGCACCATCAGTCGCGGCTCTAATGACAATGAGGATTATGACAACGCCCAACTTCTCTTAAATAGCAAGAAAGACTTGGCGGAAAATTTAATGATTGTTGATTTATTAAGAAATGACCTCAGTAAAAATGCTCAACTTGGCAGTGTTTCAGTACCAAATCTATTTGCTCTGGAAAGCTTTCCTAATGTCCACCACCTTGTGAGTACAGTTACAGCAAAACTCAAATCAGATGTCTCTCCATTCAAATTATTAAAAGACTGTTTTCCGGGTGGGTCTATTACTGGTGCGCCAAAGCAAAGGGCTATGCAAGTTATTGAAGAGCTGGAGCCACTAAAGAGAAACGTATATTGTGGAAGCATTGGTTACATCAATGCTGACGAAACTATGGATACCAATATTGCGATCAGAACGGTGATCGCAGACGGACAGACTTTGCATTGCTGGGGCGGTGGCGGGATTACCGGCGACTCAGACCCGTTGAAAGAGTATCAAGAGTCATTGTCTAAAATAAGCACACTATTAAAAACAATCGAAGATATATAAAGAGTTTCACTGTCAATCCGTCATATGTCTAAAAGTGAAGTTTACTCTAGCGTCCTGAAGACCACGCGATTTTGGAATCCTGTGCTTCCATAAACTTTGCAACCCTGGGCCCATTAATAGCAAGGAACCGTGGGGTAGTTTCAAGGATACCCGCTCACCAGTCAGATTGTGCCGGAGATCAAACTTACGTTCAACACCCAAAGAGAAAGATGCAATGATGGGCTCTTTACCAAGAGAAGCTTCGTCATCTGCATGCCAGTCCACGCTATCATTTCCATCTCTATAATAGTTCACAAGTGCTCTATTGAAATCAGCTTTAGTCTGTATTTCGATAGACCGTCTTAGTTGCTCCATCCAAGATGGAAACTCTAAGGCATCCAGCCGTATGCTTGAGTATTTGTAGCTTGTCCCCGGGGTACCAAACCAATTTTGCAACCTTGGAATGGGTATTGTCCTTCCCATCATATTAATGGTGTCATGTCGCCACGGTGTTTGCTTTATAGCCAACTCAAGAAGTAAATCGGCTTCCTTTGAGGGCATCCATTTAGGCCAGAATCGAATATAACCCAATCGCCCGCCGGACAAACTCATAGGAATGTTTTGCTCTTCAAAAATATCCATAAACAGATGGTTCTAGCTCCAGTGAGATTTTAAAAACGCCCAAAACCTGTTGTCTTATGGATTCTGAAAACTGCAACAACTCTCTCGAAGTAGCATTACCATAATTAACTAATACTAATGCCTGTTCTGAGGACATTCCGACATTACCGGAGCGAAAGCCTTTAAGTCCACATTTCTCTATTAACCACCCAGCAGAGACTTTATAACTCGGTCCGTTGCATTCGTGTACGGGGGCGGCGGGATAATACTTCAAAAAATTTTTGATCGAGACCGAATTGAGGATTGGATTTTTAAAGAAACTTCCAACATTCGCAATTATTGAAGGATCTGGAAGCTTTTTCTTTCTAATATTCGACACAATATGAGCAACTCTCTGCGGTGTGATCATGTCGCTTGATTTTTGCACGTCCATCTCTAGAGCCTCACGAAGAAGAGGATAATCACCCCGGACTTTGGCGACTAAGGAAAGCTTGATCTTAACCTCAATAATGATAAATCTAGTTTTATCTTGTTTTCTGAAAATGCTGTCACGATAACCAAATTCACATAGCTCGTGTGACATAGAATTCACCTCTCCTGTGTGCAAGTCCAAGGCATCAAGCGAAAGAAAAACATCAGATAATTCCACACCGTATGCACCAATGTTTTGAATTGGAGCGGCACCAACACTTCCAGGAATTAGTACTAGGTTTTCAATGCCATACCAGTTGTTCTCTAGAGCATATTCCACTAAGTTAGACCAATTTTCCCCGGCAGCAACAGATAAGAATACATCATCCCCATCAATACTGTGACGAATACCTTTAAAATTGATAATAATTACCAGCCCTGATAAATTATTTTTTAGTACGACATTACTACCAGCACCAAGTACAGTAATTGCAAGGTTTCTTGACTTGGAAAAAGCAAGGGCCTCCATGAGCTGTATAGTGTTTTCAACCTCGCAAAAATATTCAGCGGTAGACTCTAGCGCGAGTGTATTATTTTCCGTCAAGCTGCGGTTATGAATGATCTCCAACGTCATAAATGATGCTTCACAATGTGATGAAACAAGTTTTCAGCAGCCTCAGATATTAAATCGAGCACGAGTTCAAAACCTTCATTGTCAGAATAGTATGGATCGGGGACATCACAAGAATCACTCCTTAAAAATTCCAAAAACAAACCTAAGTGCCCATCATAGGACTTAGGGCAATTGTGCTTTAAAGAGTTCAGATTTTGTCCGTCCATTGCCAAAATATAGTCAAACTTCACGAAGTCATAGCGCCTAATCCGACGAGCACACAGATGTCTGATATCAATGCCGCGATTTGCTGCGGCCTTAATAGCTCGCTGATCTGGCGGGTGACCTACATGCCAGGCACCAGTACCTGCAGAATCTATTAATATTCTATCGGATAAACCATGTTGTTTAACGATCTTTCCAAATATGCCCTCCGCTGTAGGAGAGCGGCAAATGTTTCCCAAGCAAACAAACAAAACATGAACCATATCGAATGTATTACAAAAATTGACCTTGTAAATTTCTAAAAAACTCGTTAATTTTCAACAAATCTTCCTTGGTGTCGATGCCAGGGGGCACATCGCAACAAGCGGTTTCAACATGGATTTTAACACCTTGGGACATAAATCGTAATTGCTCTAGTCTCTCTATTTTTTCTAAATCAGACTGCGGTTGATTGACAAATTGTTGCAAGGTACTCACACGGTAAGCATATAAACCGATATGTCGGAATCCTTCGATGAAATCTTGATGTGATGATTTGTCTCTAAAAAATCCTGAATCCCTAGGCCATGGTATCGGAGCCCGACTAAACAATAAAGCAAAGCCCCTATCATCAACGACAACTTTAACAACATTTGGGTTCAAAAAATCATCGATTTCCACAATCGGAACGCACAATGTCGCAACCCCAGCGCCAGGATTTTCGTTAAGGTTATAAGCTACCTGATTAATTATCTCTGGCGGTATCAACGGCTCGTCACCCTGAACATTCACAATGACTTCAGCATCTTCCAGGAGTAACTGAACTGTAATTTCATTAATTCTATCAGAACCAGATTGGTGATCTATCCTCGTCATACGGACTTCTCCACCAAATTCTCGTGCTTCAGATTCAATTCGCTCATCATCTGTGGCGATAATTATCCGTCGGGCATTACTTTTTGCCGCCTGCTCCCAAACCCTGCGCAACATCGTCTTTCCAGAGATATCACTTAGTACCTTACTAGGCAATCTTGACGAGCCATAGCGGGCTGGAATAATTACTGTGAAGTCCATAAATATCTCAAAAAAATTACACCTCTTATCTTCGCACAGCCGGAAACAGTCCTTTCTTATTTAAACAGGTGACCAAGTTATCGGTCACCGAAGCATCCAAAACAGCCTCTATCTCAAGACACCAAACATCAAAATCACACTTCCACTCTAATTTTACGGCATCTTTAGCAGTGATAATTATATCTAAGCCATCATTGAAAGACAGGTCTCCCATCGTTAAACAATCATGATCGTTGTGCGGATGTAAAATCACATGAAGTCCAAGCCTCTCAAGAGATTTCTTAAAACGCTCTGGAGCGCCAATAGCAGCAACCGCATGTACGATTTTTGAGCCAATCCAATTGTTAGGATCGCACACCCGTCCGGTGAGTAAATTCACAAATTTAACAGGTTTATAAAAAAAATGGATCACCTTTACATGAGGAGGATATACCTTTCCTTCTACCTCTTCGTTAACCGCTATAAAATCGACCGAGCGAAGTCGCCTAATCGGCTCTCGGAGCGGACCCGCGGGAATGCATAATCCATTTCCAAATCCTCGAGATCCGTCTACCACTACAACTTCGATATCACGATTCATCGAATAATGCTGAAGCCCATCATCGCTTAAAATTAAATCATAATCTCCTGTATTTGAGAGAAAATTCACCGCTCGCGCGCGGTCAGAATCAACAATCACCTTACAATCGCATGATTTAGCAATTAGCAGAGGCTCATCTCCGCTTAAATAAACTGGTGTTTTTGAGGTCACCTCGGCAGGTCCTTTTTGGCCGGACCTACCATACCCTCTACTCACAACGGCAATTTTAATCCCCCTCCGAAGAAGCTCTCTTACCAGCGAGATCAATAAAGGGGTTTTTCCACTGCCACCAACCGTAATATTGCCAATCACGATTACAGGCACGGAATTCTTACGCATTGAGAATCTGCACTTAAGAACCGCTTTCCTAATTTCAATCAATATCACGAAGATTGTACTGATGGGCCATAGTACATATAACCATGCACTTCTCCGATACCAAGACATTGTTAGAAAATGCTCAAATGACAAGAAAATCTTACTCCATCAATACAAATTGATTTCGATGAAGATCTGAATAGCGACCTGCTTGAGCAAGTAGTTCTTTATGAGTACCCTGTTCAAGAATCTGACCATTTCCCATAACGAGAATATGATCGGCCTTCTCAATGGTGGTCAAACGATGTGCTATTACAAATGTTGTTCGATTTTCCATCAGTAGCTCAAGCGCTTCTTGAATTTGTCTCTCACCATCAGTGTCTAAGGATGACGTAGCCTCATCTAATATCAAAATTGGGGCGTCTTTCAGAACTGCCCTAGCGATTGCAATGCGCTGTCTTTGTCCACCAGACAACATAACTCCATCGTCGCCAATAATTGTTTCATAGCCATCTGATAACTCAGAAATAAACTCATCAGCATTTGCAACTCTTGCAGCATTTCTGACTTTTTTTAGCTCAGATTTGGCGAGAGCACCATAAGCAATATTGTTAAGTATGCTGTCATTAAAAAGTGTGATGTTTTGGCTGACCAGTGCTATTTGGTGTCGTAAATTACTAAGAGTATATTCATTAATATCAACGTCATCTAAATGTATTGAGCCACTTTGATAATCATAAAATCTCATAATTAAGCTTATTAGCGATGTTTTTCCACTCCCCGATGAACCAACGATAGCCACTGTTTGACCTGGGTCAACGGAAAAGGCAAGGCGCGTAAGAACTGCTCTATCAGTATCTGGATAGCAAAAAGAAACATCGTTGAAAACGAATTTCCCTTTTGCTCTGTCCACAGTGTAATCGCCTTTGTTTTCCTCCTGATCTGCGTCAAGTATCTCAAAAATTGAAGCAGCGGCAGCAATACCTCTTTGTATCGAACTATTTATCTCACTGAGTTGTCGGACAGGTTTTATCAGCATTCCAGAAGCGACTAAAAATGTTATAAAATTTCCTGTAGTCATATTAGAGAGAATAATTGGATTTAGCATTAACCCTGTGACCGCGGCAAAGGCAATCGATACCAGAAGCATTACTAGCGGATTACTTACTCCCTCTGTCAAAGACATCTTCAGATTCTGCCTGCGATTTGCGTGACTTGCGAGCAGCAAACGTTGACGCTCTGTATCAGCGCCACCATACATTCGGACCTCCGAGTACCCATTAACCGCCTCCTGAGTAACATGGGTCACATCACCCATTGCTAACTGAATTCTTTTACTGATCATACGAAAACGTTTACTCACATATCCAACTAAAAGAGCGATTAAAGGCATGACTGCCAAAAAAAAGATCGCTAGACGCCAATTAACGTAGAATAGGTACACAAGAAGTCCAGCGACTAGACTGCCTTGTTGCAGAATAGTTTTCACTGCCTTTGTGCCTGCTTCAGTTACCTGCTGCACATTAAAAGTAATCACTGATACCAAGTGCCCCGACATAGATTGATCAAAGAATTTTATTGGTAGCAATAAATACTTATTAAAAATTTCAGATCTCAACGTATGTACCAAATAGTTTGCTACATAAGCCAGACCATAATTACCAATCAAATAACCAAGACCCCTGAGCAGACTGACTGAAATTAAAAATGTGGGGATTATCAACCAAGCACGATCAGCTGGTTGTGGGCCGAAAAAGTATTCTGAAAAAAACGCAGTCATCCCGGTTGTAGGTAAGAATTTTTCACTTGGAAGAGAGGTCGCAGTGAGTTGACCCACGGTGTCAGTTATGAACCCTAGTAGATCTACAAAAGCAACTTCAGCAATCGAATGCAATATCAAACCAGTCATCGCAACTAAAATTGCAAACCAATAGTGCGAGACATACTTCAACAAACGAGCATAAGTAAAAATAGGTCGATTAACTATTTTTGCCATGAGGTTAGATGAACACCACTGTTGAGGGATGTCTTGACGATAATTACACCGAAGGCCGAGCTCCAAAAGTAGCTCGTCGTCTCTCAGAGTCATCCAGTTGTCGAATCCTCTGATAATAGTACCCGGCTTTGCTTTTGACAATCCCCTTAAATTATATCGATTTTATTACCACCCAAGTGGACAAAGATGTAAACTTCAAAAAAAAAAGGTTACAGTGTTCTCCCTAGAGTTAACCTAACATGTTTAAACGAATGGTCCATAATTTCATACTTTTTCATTGCGGTTTCTCGATGGCGGATATAGAAAGGACGGAGTGTGGTCGTTGCGCCACTGTTTTAAGTTAGGGGTTCTTTTTGGAAATGCCCAAGAAACTGCTTATCATCTCACATAGTCAAAGCGGCAAAACAGATGCTATGGCAAGAGCTGTTGTTAACGGTTGTTCGCAGCAAAATTCTGTAGAGATAATTTCTTTACCGGCTCCATCCGCAGGATTGCAAGATTTACTTTGCTGTCATGGTCTTATATTTGGGACACCAGAGAATTTTGGTACAATGAGTGGAATGTTGAAGGATTTTTTTGATCGCACATATTATCCTGCCCAACCATATCAATTAAATCTTCCATATGCGCTATTTGTTTCGGCTGCAAACGACGGCACTGGAGCCGTGCGAGATATAAATCGAATTTTAAAAGGTTACCCTTTCCGACAGGTTGCTGATCCCGTTATTTGTAAGGGAACCCTCAATGACAAAGCGCTAACAAATTGCCAAGACCTTGGCCGTACCATGTCATTAGGTCTCGACATGGGAATTTTTTAGCGTCCAAAACCTGAACCCCGAAATTTCCACTTATCCTTGTAACAGCCAGCATAAACAAATTTTAAAGTTCGCACTGAATTTTGAAATAACAAAGTTAGAAACCGCGCTTTCGGGGGCGTTTTCCAACTGGACGTTTAGGCAACTTTTCAGGAGGTTTAGGGGGTGCAGTCTCTGTACAGTTATAACGACGATTCACCGCAGCGATATTTGGCTTATTGGTCACGGTTAAGCTACTAGCTGCCATCAATGTTGATTTATCGAGTGCCCAACCCTCCGTGTAAAATTCTCCTACAACTCGAAATCTTACTAAGTCATCAATTTCGGTAAAAGGTATACCCCTAAATGTTTCATCTGGGGTCAAGAGCGTGTTATTGACTACCTCGATGTCGAGAAGTTTAGTGTCAGGGTCTAACGCGAGATCACGACCATCGCAAGTAACTTTTAGCTTGTCTGCCGCAGAGACATCGGAACTTCCATTGAAAATCATAATTCCGAGAATTGATAAAAAAATTACTTTACATAGTTGTTTCAATTTATAGATCGCCTCTCGCTAAAAATTGCCAGCTCACACCTACAATATTTTACCTCCAAAAACAGAATCACAGCTCGCCTTGGAGGCATACTATGAATCTCTCCGACCAGACGCAAGTATAATGTATAAGTACCCTCATAGAACAGCATTTACATCCTAAACCTTGCTTGTAAACACAATCCAGAACAGGTGAAAACCTAAATTCGCAATCTGGAAAAAATTAATGCATACTTTAGCAAGTATGTCTAATTTTTAGCATAAAATCTATTGGAGACAGGCAATTGGCTGAGATTTCGAGAAGTTTGGCAAACTCTCCTGCGTTGGTGGATCAAAGATCGAGGCGCCAACAGCGTGTGCCAAGAGGTAATGAAAATACTGTTGAAAACAGAACTAAAACAACAAAAGTTATAGAGCAGCAGGACGATTTTTCACTACAACGTTATCAAATAGCAAGGCTGGAGGCAGACCAACTGGCCAAACACCTTTTTGAAATGAAGGTTCGCGATAGTGTAGTTCATGAGAAAGCGTCCACTAAGATCCTATCACCCGAAGTCGACATAGATGAAATCAAACCTAAAATCGCTAACACCGTCTCAGAAAGACTCAACCGACAAATCGAGGAGCTGATGTCCTTTGAGAATGACATGCCGATACGTAATGAGCCACTCTTCGTTAACATAATGGTTTAGAACTCCACATACCCAATTACCCTGCCACACTCTCAACCGTGGCCACATCAGAAACAAACACCGAGTCAAATTCGTCTATATAAAAAGCAAGAAGCGTTAAATCGTCTCGGAGCGGAGTGCCCCCCTTATATTGATCTATTGCATCCATCACCTTACTGACAACGAGTTTTGGTTCGGATGTGTCCAGAGTTTGTAAGAGTCTCATTAGACGCTTTCGACCAAATGCTATTGGCCGAGGCAGCTCGTTCATCACATCAGTGACTCCATCCGTTAGCATGACAAACATTCCACTGGGGTTTTCAATAATCTGTGTTGTAAATTCAAAGTCGCTTGGTGTGCGCCGCGCACCTACCGACTTTTTATTGCCTTTTATTTCCTTCGTTTCATTGTTGTTGACGACAAAGAGCGAGGAATTAGCTCCGGCAAACTCTAAACAACCGGACTGCCTATCCAATATACATACTGTCCCATCAAAACCTGCATCAGAATCAGTCTCCTCAGACTCATTTTGAAAAAGCATATCTTTTATAAGTCGATTTGATTCGCTCAAATATTCACCAGCAGTGTTTATTTGATCATCCTCAATTGCTCGGTCCACAACTGCCCGAGCAATTACAGATGTAAAAGCTCCCGGCACACCGTGCCCAGTGCAGTCTATAACTGCAATCACAGTCTTGTTATCAGTAGTTCTCACCACATATATATCTCCACCAACAACATCTCTTGGTCTCCATGTAAGATCAATTTTAAAATCATCGGGCATACGCTCAGCTCTGAGCAAGGCTCTTTGTAATTTTGCTGCATAATTAATCGAACTCTGGATTTCTCGATTTGCTGTAGATGCTTGGTCATAAGCATCCTTCATTGCAGCCTCAATTCTTGACACTAACCAAATGACCAACAGAACAACAACTGTAAACACCGCTGCCCCGTAAATGAAAGTGCTACCCATTGCCTCATCTTGAGCATCCAAAAGTTCCTTTTGATCCCTTAATACTATGAGTAGGGCTTCTTCGCCTTTTGCAAAATCACTGAGAGGAAATCCGAAGACAGATGCCTCAAGAATGGTGTTCATTGCTCCAAAAGTACCGTTCACTAGTAACATATCTTTATACTCTTGCAACGAATTTGATGCTTCGCCTGCGATATCAGCCTCGTCAGAAATACCTGAGTAGTTATCAATGTCGTAGTAGTTATTTAAAGTAATTGTTCTTTTATCGAAATTTAAAGCAGCCTTTATTTCAAACTCGTATTCGAAGGATTCAAGAGCTTCAAAAATATTTTTAGCCAAAACTATCGTACCGAGTTTTGAACTATCATCACGGAGAGCGACATATAAAGCCTGGTAAACCGAAGATTCCTCCTCCTTTCGCAAATCATCGACCCGCAAGATACCTCTTTTGGCAGGAACCCGGTCTATACGCCTCTTGCTAAGCATACCGCTTGCCGTGACGATATCCAATTTCTCAAAATTATATTTTGCAGTGTCAGCACATGGATCAATGCCATATCCATCATATGCAGTCATACAATGGATAACTTCATCCTTTGCGTCTAGGACGAAGACAGCACTTATATTCATATCATCTATTGGACGTTGAAAAAGACCTTCAGTGATTGAAACGATACTCTGGGCATCACCGCGCCGAAATGACTCATAGAACGGGTTTCTTGTGCTTAATTTTGGCCCCTCAACCGGAGAGGCGAGAAAATTTTCTTTACTTTTCCAGATAGAGCGATTTTCAAAAGTGCCTGTTTGCGGATGCCACATCCCGATTGAAAGATCATATGACTCACTTGAGGCAGTATTCCATGCCCGTTGATACACTAGAGCGGAATTTTCGAGATTTGTTTTTTGCTGGTCATCAAGTTGATCAGTGGCCAACCAAAAAAAGAGTGCAGCAATGGCCACATTACCAAAAATAGTTAGAGCAAGCAGCTGTATGCGTGTGGTCATATTCTCTATCTTATCAGCCTGGCTAATTGAACATTACCGCCCCGGCTGGAAAGCGATCCTGACCGCAACATCATCAACCTGAATGTTTTCTCCGTCATGAACCGGCGGCTGGTATCTCCAAGACCTTACGTACTTTAATGCAGATCGCTCAAAAATTCCTGGGGGTTCTGCGTCCACTATATGCGGATCAACAACCTTGCCATCTGGTCCAATAGAAAAGGCCACTATAACCTCTCCCACGTATTTGTACTTTCTTGCTTTTGGTGGATATCTGAGCGCCCCCGCCCCCATCAAAGAACATTCAATACTTACCTTCTCACCACCGTCGGTATAATAGCCAATGTTTGTTGCTAGCACTTCCGACCAACCGCAATTACTTATCAAAGCGAAACAAGTTAAAAAGCTACATATCTTAGATCTAAGACTGAGATATAAAATTGTTCTGTACTCTAGCTTGATCATTATTTATTCATCAATAAATTTCTGTAAAACCACAATAACGTTATCCTCCATACGATTGAATATCAATAGAAATTGTAGGTTAACGATATGTTTTTTTCCTCCACCACTCAATCGCTCGATGAAATGAGCATATTATCACCTACTGTTCAAGACAAATTTCTATGGATAGTATTCCGAGAGCATCTGTAGGGTGTACAATACGTGGGAATGCTAAAGGACTCAATTATTGTAAAACTTTTGAATACTACCGTGTCAATCTGGAGGTATTAATTGTACTGCAAAATATGGGGTGTAAGGGGTTCTCTTCCAGTTCCGGGAGCCAGTACGCTAAAGTATGGTGGCAATACGACTTGCATACAAGTCAACGGGCATAATGACGAGTGCATAGTTTTAGATGCCGGCACAGGGATATTCCCGCTCGGGCAGCATCTCGCTAACACCGAAATAAAAAAGATTCATTTGTTCATTACCCACACCCACTGGGACCATATTCAGGGTTTTACCATGTTTCAACCACTTTTCTCTAAAGACGTTGAAATTAATATCTATGGACCGAAGGATCCGACAAGTGGATTAACTATAAGAGATCATTTAACCAAACAGATGGATCGCCATTTTTTTCCGGTGCAATTAAAAAATGTGCCTGCTTGCTTAAATTTTAAAGATGTGACGGGCGGTCAAAGGATCAAAATAAACTCCTTGATTGTTAAAACTTTCGAATTTAATCATACTGCGGTCAACATTGGATACCGAATCAGTAGCGAAAGTCGGAGCATCATTTTTACTGGAGATCATGAGTGGAAATTAAATCCTCATTCACCCGGTGACGTTCGCTATTTGAGTATGGAGCAGAGCATTAATTCTACTCGACAAAAGACCATAGAATTTATTAAAGAAGCTGATTTGCTAATTATAGATTCGGCGTACACAGAAGAGGAATATTTAACGCGGCATGGGTGGGGGCATGGAACGCTAGACTCAAGCATCTCGGCCGCGCGTGAAGCACGCGCCAAGCAAGTTTTATTCACACATCATGATCCAAGAAGAACAGACATCGCACTAGAAAGAATTTTTAAAGATTCCATAAAAAGAAACTCTATCCGGTCTGAGGACCCAGAGTTTTCTCTGGCAAAAGAAGGTATGGAGATAAAACTGTAATGACCCGAAACGAAGGAATATTTCAACATGAATTCCATGTGATAGAGAAGTCAAAATGCGCAATTGAGGGAGCGTTGGATACATCGACAGCAGACCTCAGCGAATTACTGAGAGAATATGAAAAATTACTCAAAACTACCCGACGTCTAGTAAAGCACAACGATCGAAGTGAGGAGCGTTTGAATGTTCTTGCTCAGGAAGCAAGAGAGAAAAGTAATCAGTTGGAGCAATTATCGGCGCAACTTGCCAAATACCTATCCCCTCAGGTTTATGAATCAATTTTTAGCGGCAAACAGAAAGTAAGTCTTGCTAGCTCAAGAAAAAAACTTACCATCTTTTTTTCCGATCTTGTTGGGTTCACTCAAATAACGGAGAGTCTGGAATCAGAGGATCTTACAGCCGCGCTTAACTATTACCTCGACGAAATGTCTGCGATAGCACTGAAATATGGGGCTACGATAGATAAATACATCGGAGACGCAATAATGATCTTTTTTGGAGATCCAGAGAGCCAAGGCATCGCAGAGGATGCGGTTCGATGTGTATCAATGGCAGTTGAAATGCAAAATAGATTAGAAGAATTGACCGATAAATGGGCGCGCTTTGGGTTACAGGAACCTTTTAAGATGAGAATAGGAATTAATACTGGTTTTTGCACTGTGGGTAACTTTGGCTCTGAAAATCGATTAGACTACACCGTGATCGGTGCAGGCGTGAATATGGCTGCGCGGCTAGAGTCTGCCGCGGCCTCTGGATCTATACTACTCTCCTTCGACACTTACAATCTTGTGAAAGATAAAATTTCGTGTAGAGAGTCCGAGAGAATTAAGCTAAAAGGAATAAGCAATCCAGTAAGAACATATGAAGTGGTTGAAGCGGAGGATAGAGGATCTGTCATCACAATTAAAACTAAAAACTCATTTATGCAAGAGCAACTTTCGGGCTTGACAAAGCACCAGATTGACGAGCTGAGCGAATCCCTGACAAACGCACTCGACACACTGCGCGCACATGCTGAGAGATCAACTTAACCTGTTTATGCAGGCTTATTTACCCACCCACGATATAAAAATAAAGTCTGGGCATTGCGCTCCTCGAAAACGAAATCGAATCTTGAACTTCTTCTTGCAACCTCGATAAACCCAAGCCCTGCGCCAACGCTTCCTTCCGGTGGCCCCGCCTTTAACCTCTGCTTATAAGCTGCTTTAAGCTCAGCCGCATCCATATGTTTTAACTGAGTAAGTATCTCCTCCAAGCGTTCTCGACTCCTTCCATCAATCTCATTAACTGCCTCGATGAGGAATCCGTCGCTAGTATGGCTTATTGAAACGGATCCAACACCACTTTTATCCAAACGGTCAAGAGAATATCTAATGATATTTTGTGCCTGCTCCACAAAGATACTGAACACTTTGTTGGTAATTGGCGAAGCGCTATCGGTCTCCGTTAGCTGGTCCTTTACAACAGAAGAAAGACTTGTTAGCACTTCTTCAGATAGCGGACCTGCATAACAAAAGAAGGTGCCCCGATTGAGCATGAGCTCATGCAACTGTACGGTATCACTATTCATAAAATTCCCTGCATAAGAAAACGACGACTCTTAACCAATTGATTCTAATATAAAATTCACATGCTCCAAGTCTTCTTCAAACTCCTCTCCTGCTTCTTCCATAGTGTCATCGTCTTCTCTATAACGCCACACAACCACGATCTTAGTGCCTTCACACGCACTATCATCAAGATATTCGAAAAAATCATAGAAAAATTTTGCTGATGAGCTATTAAAGTAGTAAAGCTCAATAACCACCTTATATTCTTCAGCATTGGATATACCCTCTTTCAAGTGACTAAGGACTGGAGAGGAAAACTCGGTAATATCCTCAGGATAACATTCACCTTTTATGGCACATAAGCCTGCCGAAAAATCGACCTCAGGCGTCCTGGATGTAGCTGGAATTTTCATAACTATACCGTCTCATTAACATATCGAACCACTATAAATGATTCCCTTGCTGGCGCCTCAATATAGATTCAAGGTATCAAGCCAAATCAATTCGAATCGTAATTAACTCCTTTAAAATCCTCACTGAATAATTTTTCCGCCAAAGCCGAGCTAGTGCGTGATACTTTGCCCGTGTATCTAGCCAGCTTTGCAATACCCCCCTCGCTGCTCCGGCTTTCCCGCAGAATATTTCCACGCACTCGATTTTGAAATGAGGTCTGGCGTCCATACATTACGGCACCGAACGTCTTTAAAAGTTCAATTGCAATTTTAGGTTTAGCTCTAACAAGAGCATCAAATTTCTGCTTCGTCAGGCATAAGCAGTCAGCGGGCTCCATCACGACAACGGTCGCGGTGCGTTCCGCGTCGGTCATGATACTTACTTCCCCAAGTATGCCGGGGCCAGGAAAAGTAGCTGTGTGTAGTACAACATCACTCCGGTTAATTTGAATTTTTTCAAACACAGAAAACGTGCCATTTAAGAGGAAATACATGTCCTCATCTTGGTCACCCTGCTTAACCATTACATGGCCTTTCTCAGCCCTCAAACCGGCTAGAAAAGGTAAAAGCATGTCTACACCACTCTCCCCAAGCTGGGGTAAAAGCGCAATCAAGGTATCACGAGACCTATCTGTCGGCATGTCTGCACTCATTTATTATAAAATAACGCAGCGTCTGCGTCTAAAAATAGAATAGTCCATCATATATATTGGGAAACGCTTTCGCAATCTCCTCTAAACTGTAATTCTAATAAAAATTATTCTCTACCAGCGTTATATCCTACTCAATTTAAGAACAACATTGGTGTTACACTGAGGACATGTGGCACAATTAAAGGGACAGATAGCTACGAAAAATGTAAGATATTGTCGTGGTGTACAGTGTAAAAATGTCCGAAACGTCTTTACAATTACTCCGGTCGTTTTTAAGCATAAGACACCGACTATACTGAATTTTTATGGCGTCGGTGACTAAACAAAAGTACAAAGAGAAAAGTCCAATCAAGAAATGACCGCCAGAAACATGACTGAAAGAAAAGGAGAAAAAAGTGCCTCACCAGGGAACTATGTCTTACTCATGGCCAAATTGTGGTCGGCTTTCGTATGTCCGAATACTCTTACTCATAATACTCTCTAACTTAATCGCTGGGCTGTTAGCCGCGCAAGAAAGTGTAGACCTATCGGCGATTAAATCAAAAAAGACGCATCCGGTCATAGAATCAATTGTGGTTACCGGCTCGCTGCTGCCTAAAGGTGACTTCACCTCCAATGCGCCTATCACCACTATTTCTTCGGAAATGTTTGAGATGTCAAATGCTACTAATGTCGAAACTTTAATCAACTCCATGCCTCAGGTCGTAGGGGGGACTGATAGAACCTCTAATTTTGGATTTGGCCTCGCCTCAGCCGAGTTAAGAGGCTTAGGCTCTCAGAGGACACTCGTATTACTGAATAGCCGGAGGTTCGTGCCAAGTATTGCAGACGGCGGTACAGTTGATCTCAACTTCATCCCCATAGGTCTCATAGACCGTGTTGAAGTTCTAACCGGTGGTGCGTCTGCGGCATATGGATCGGATGCTATGGCGGGAGTTATTAACTTTATTCTCAAAGACAACATAGAAGGTTGGGAAGTGAATCTTGGGAGTGAGACCGCGTTTGATCAACTAGATGCAGGAATTACCAATTTTAACATCACTAATGGCGGGAATTTCGCTTCTTACCGTGGGACTTACATGGTTCATTTCGATGTAACTGACCGATCAGTGGTGAAGTACTCAGACAGAGAGCTTACGGAAACAAGGCTCTTGGACCGATATGATGAGAATGGTGCTTCGATTGGTTTCCGTAACCAGGGTCTTCAGGATGCATTCGGCGGCACACAATTTCCTGGAACGTCAGATACCGGTTTTTTTGATTTAAGGCTCTTTGGACTTCTTGGCAGTCCACTTGGGTCATTCGGTGAGGGGGGTATCATCCAGCCCCTAGATCCTGCAACCCTTCCTAACCTCAATACTGAAAATTCCCTACAACAGGCTCAAAAACGTACCGCCCTCTTAGCAAACTTTACCTTCGACGTGACCGATAAAATGAGTATTTACGGTGACCTAACTTGGAGCACTAGTGAGGTACCCGGCACTATGGGTCCGCCAGCTATCGGATGGCCGTCCAGCCAGACACCATTTTCGATTGATGGAAATCCCTTTATCGATTCCTCAATTAAACCGACGCTTGGCAGAGTCTTGGGAACTCGGTATGAACCCATCTCTCAGGAACAACAACAGACTATCCAGACATTACTTGCAAATAATAATTTCTTTGGCCTCTCAGGAGCAATCAGCGGAATTGCAGCCTCTATTGGTCCCTCTGTATCTCAGGAGTTAAATCGTTGCTTTTTAGGTCGGCCAAGTGACTTTTCTTATTATGCGGGAAATTTAGCTAGCGGGGGCTTCCCGGTTTTGATTCAAGATGAAAACCAAAACTGTATCGGTGATATTGGCTCTGCAGGATACTACGAGTATAACATTCCGGGATGGCTTGGTAGATGGATGTCTGAGATGGATAATACCTCTTGGACGAGTGACTATGAGGTCATGCAAATAGAATTTGGAGTAGAAGGTAGCTTTTCTGATAGCTGGGGGTATGACTTTTATGTCCAACGGGGAGAGGTTAGCAGTGATGTCATCGTGACTCCCCTCATTAATAACGTAAAGCTTCAGAGAGCTCTGATGGTGCGCGAAGGTGTGCCTGGGTCTGGTGTTGCTGAGTGTATTCCCTCGACTATTGACGATTCACCATGTGTTCCGATGAATATTTTCGGAGCAGGCAACGTATCTTCCGAAGCGGTCGCTTATATCTCTGAAGATGGAACTCAAAACACCAGCAATACTCAGACCGTAATATTCGGGACAATTTCTGGAAACACAATGGGTTGGTTTGAGATGCCATTTGATGCTGGCCCAGTTGGGGCAGCATTTGGATTCGAGTATCTGAAAAATAAAACAAAGGGCACACGAAATTCTATCATGGAGCCCGGTGCTTTTAGCGGGTGGCACAACGTCCCCGGCGTTGTTAATGCTCAGATTGATAGCACGTCATTCTTCTCTGAGCTGCTTGTGCCGCTTGCTAGCGGCCTGCCTGGGATAGATTTTCTTGAGCTTGAACTGGGATTTAGAGTATCAGACCATTCTAAAACAGGCAATTCTACAAGTTACAAGACAGCGATCTCATACTTCCCCACCGAAGATCTACAAATTAGGGCATCTTTTAATGAAGCTTTCAGGTCACCAAGCATGGCCGAGCTCTTTGTGCCTATTGTATATAGAGACGGAGTGAATGACCCCTGCGCTCGCTACTTTTGGAGGCCTGCGCTGGCGTCTCAGTCAACCTGTGAGGCAACTGGGGTTCCGCCGGCAAATTTTGATACTCCAAGCATTGCTGTATTTGAGTTAGACAGAAACTTTGGCGGAAATCCTGATTTAGCTGAAGAAACTGCTGGCACTTTTTCTACTGGTTTTGTCTGGACTCCATATGATATTGAAGGCCTTTCGGTCAGCGTCGATTATTTCAATATTGAAATTGAAAACTTTATAGACTTTAACCCATACAGGTATAGGATGCCCGGTACTGAAGGCTTTGTGGGGGAATGCTATAACCCGCTCAATGACGTCGGTAGGATAGCTTTCGCCTGTAAAAATCTCAAGCGAGACTCCTCTGGGCGACTCATAGAGGTGTTTACGGGTTATGATAATATCGGAACGCATAAATTATCTGGTTTTGATATCAATCTGAATTACCAATTCGATTTCTTTGACGGAATCACAAACGTTGTTTATGTGGGCACCAAGCTGCGAGAACGCTCGATAGATAGCCGGATTCTCAGCGCGGAGGAATCGAGCTGTCTTGGAACCTTTAATGATGACTGTGGATTGAACACACCCATTCCAGAATTCAAGCACAGAATGTCGGTAGACTGGTCTTATGATGCATGGACACATCAGGTTGTTTGGAAATATCTCTCAGCTCTCGAAGACGGAGACGACGATACTGACTATATGACCGAATCAACAGGTGGGTATTCCACACTCGATGCTTCGTCGATCTATGACACCTTCACAGGAATTCAATTCGTAGTTGGAGTTAAAAATCTACTGGATGAGCAGGCACCAATAATTGGAAGTAATATCCAGCTCAACAATGAAGTTGGGTCTACCAACACATACCCGTTACTTTACGATGTGTTTGGAAGAACTATATTCGCCAAGATCAAGTTAGAGTTTTAATCTGCATGGCTTACGTGCTTTAGTTGAACTTAACCCAACAGGCTCAGTGGGAACGCTGTCCTATCTAGAGCCTTCCGCATAATAAAGGAGGAGGTCACGCCACTCACACCTGTGATGCGAGTTATTTTTTCAAGGAGAAAGTCGCGGTAACAGTCCATATTTGGTACAACCACTTTCAGTTGGTAATCAGCGTCATGACCTGTAATTAGATAACATTCTAGGACCTCATCATACTGGGAAACGATGCGTTCAAAATTATCGAACCTCTCCTGTGTGTGCTGGTCCATTCTAATATGCAATATAGCTGTCAGATGTAAACTTATATTCCGCTCATTTAGACGTACAACCCAATCTCGAATAACGCCATTTTCCCGCAGACTTTTCACGCGTCGAGAACATGGAGCTGGTGTTAAACCAACTTTTTCGGCTAACTCTTGATTCGATTGACTGCCATCCTTCTGTAATTCCCTTAATATATTTAGATCATAACGATCAAGATGAAAGTTGCTCATACCTACGTTTTCCATAAAATTTAATATCTATCATTTTAACGCAATTATATTGCTCGATTACCGTTTTACATGCAATATTTAATGTATAATTGCGTTAAACTTATTTTATACTAGTAGACAATGAACAACTCTAATTCCAACGCAATAATAGCGAGATGCTAAAAAAGGGAAGTAGTTATGTTTGATCACACAAAATATATTCCGTTTACGCCAATTGTACTTCCAGATCGGTCATGGCCGGATCAGCAAATTCGTAAAGCTCCCTCCTGGTGTAGTGTCGACCTCCGCGATGGCAATCAAGCCCTCATCAATCCCATGGGCGTAGAGCAAAAAATGAATATGTTTGACCTCCTTGTAAAGATTGGATTCAAAGAAATTGAGGTCGGCTTTCCCTCCGCATCGCAACCAGACTACGACTTTGTACGAAAACTAATTGACGAGGAACGAATCCCTTTTGATGTGACCATTCAAGTTCTCACTCAGGCTAGAAAGGAACTGATCGAGCGGACATATAAAGCTTTGAACGGTGTCGATCGGGCTATCGTTCATGTCTATAATTCAACATCAACTGTCCAACGTAATCAGGTCTTTACGCTACCGCCTGAGGGTATTATCAATATTGCGGCTCAAGGCGCCAAGTGGGTAAAAGAATGCGCGATGCGCCAACCCAAAACTGACTGGATCTTTCAATATTCACCCGAAAGCTTCACTGGGACAGATAGTTCTCATGCAATTGATGTTTGTAATGCCGTACTTGATGAGTGGAGACCAGAGGCCGGGCAAAAAGTCACCCTAAACCTTCCTGCGACAGTTGAAATGTCCATGCCCAATGTATTTGCCGACCAGATAGAATATTTTTGTCGACATTTAATGAGGCGAAAGCACGTTATAATTAGCCTTCACACCCATAATGACCGTGGATGCGGTGTGGCAGCTGCTGAATTAGGAATATTAGCGGGCGCAGATCGCATAGAGGGGACCCTTCTCGGCAATGGTGAGCGTACTGGTAATATGGATATAGTTACCATGGCAATGAATCTTTACTAGCAAGGCATAGATCCTCAGCTAGATCTTTCAAATATCGTTGAAATTATCGATGTGATTGAAGACTGTACCAATATAGCCATAGCCCCACGCCACCCTTGGGCAGGCGAGCTTGTTTATACTGCTTTCTCAGGCAGTCATCAGGACGCGATTCGAAAATCTATTCACTATCATAAAGAACACAATCAATCATTCTGGAACGTAGCATATCTGCCGATTGATCCAAGGGATATTGGCAGACGTTACGAAGCGGTAGTCCGGATTAATAGCCAAAGTGGTAAGGGCGGTGTTGCTCTTGTTCTTGAACGCGATTATGGTATCGAGCTGCCGAAGTGGATGCAGATTCAGCTCAGTAAAGTTGTTCAGACTCAGGTTGAGAAGACCGGTCAGGAAATTCCCTCAGAAGAGATTAAAGCGCTATATGAAAACTACTTTGTAAAGGTTGACGATCATTGGCACTTACAACATTACCACCTGCAGCATGACCAACAACAGGTAGAGGCCCAATTCTCGGTTGGTAACAAGAGCTTAAAGGGTCGGGGCGTCGGAGTACTTGAGGCTCTTTGTGGTGCACTGAACGAGCGATTCGGATGTGATATACAGATCTTGCAGTTTGATCAACACGCAACTGGGTCTGGAAGTGATGCCGAAGCGCAAAGCTCGATTAAAGTAAAAGTTGGTAGTGAATCTTCCTTCGCAACCGCCACCTCCAGCGACTCAAGCGCCGCAGCGCTACAAGCACTATTAACTGCATTTTCAAAGACAGATTCAGCCTCTTCGGCGCTTGGAGTTGCCTAGATAACCCTACCTCTATTCAGAATATTCTCGGGATCCATCGCCTGCTTCAGGGTTCTCATAAGTGCAATCTCGGCGTCATTTCGAGATAACGTTAAATAATCCTTTTTGAGCACTCCCACCCCATGTTCTGCCGTGATTGCACCGCCGAATTCACCAATGAGCTCCATAATATCTCTTTCAATGTCTCCAGCATCGTCCTCTCGATCTGCGTACACAATAGCATGGAGGTTATTGTCTGCAATATGCCCGAAAAAAAGAGCGTCGATACCCTCATAATTTTCAGTGAGTTCTTTTAACAATGCTTTTGAGAAGTCTTCAATCAGATGTATGGGGAGACTAATATCCTGATTTGAGACGATGCCTTTAAATTTTAATAACTCACCAATACCATCTCGAATACGCCAGAACATCTGAGCATCTTGCCGTGATTTGGCAACGAGTGCATCCACAAGGAAACCCGATTCAATTTGGTGGTAAAGTTGACTTTCAAACCACTCTGCTGACTCTTCAGCACGATTATCTTTATATTCCACTAAGAGATAAAATGGATATTGTTGCCTGAAAGGATCTGTTATCAACGGAAGTGCTTGCAAAGCACGTCGATAGTAATTCGCCCACATAACTTCAAAACCGGTTAGCCCTCCTCCGAGCCCACGTTTAAGGGCGTTTAGGACTTCTATAACTGAGTGGTAATCATTAAGGGCACATAGGGCGGTATGCGTTGCTAAAAATTGAGGTTGGAGTTGCAACACCACACGACTTATGATCCCTAAAGTTCCCTCGGACCCAATAAAGAGTTGCTTTACGTCATATCCCGAATTATTTTTAACCAATTTGTTCATTGAGTTAACGATCGTGCCATCTGCGAGAACAGCCTCTAGGCCGAGCACAAGCGAGCGGGCCATTCCGTAACGCAGAACCTCTGTACCACCCGCATTGGTCGAAAGGTTACCGCCTATGGAGCAAGAACCGCGTGCCGCTAAGTCTAGGGGAAGCACTAGCCTATGTTGTAGCGCAGCCTCTTGAAGAACCTGGAGTTGCGTCCCGGCGAGCGCAGAGAGGGTCATCGCCACAGGGTCGAGCTCTTCAACACCACTCATCAATTCAAGGGAGATGGCGACCTCTTGACTCTGAGGAGTCGCGCCACCAGCTAGGCCAGTCATTCCACCCTGCACTACAATAGGCTGCCTATGCGAATTACATATCGACACAACTTTTGAGAGCTTTTCCGTTGAATCTGGCCGCAATAGCGCGGCCGGCGCCAGAGAGGGAGCAAGACTCCAATCCGAATTGTGCTTGAACGTTATGTCCCGCCCAAGCAGCACATTGCTGCGTCCCAACACCTGAATGAATTCCTCTAAAACCTGACGTGGGAACTCTTTTCGGCAAAGGTTTTTACTCACAGGAAAATCAACTGCCTATTTTGCGGAGTGCCCTACCACTTCTCACTACGCGCCTCGAGGCGGTTAAAAGCATCACCAATCAAGACGCCCAGTTCACGATGTTCACCATCCTTGAGATGCACTGCAGGGCGCCCGTGCGCAAAACGGTAATTGCATATCAGCGCGACATCCCCTACATTCCATCTGATTGGTATTCCATAACGATCATAAACATCTAGGAATTGCTGCTTCTCCAACTCCGTCATCTCACTATCATCCCCATAAGTAAGCTTCAGGGGTCTCTCATCCGGCGCAAGGTGCTGTACCATCGGCCACGTATCAAACCACGTGCTGTCATCAGCCATGCTGCTATAAAGTAGATTCCTATCCATCTGTGGAAAATATTCAAATGCAGAAATATAATATCGAGTCTTCAAGAGACCATTTTCTCCCCATTCAGCCTGCAAGCCACGCTTTCTG
>MDTB01167062.1_pt1 | contig 24365 bp, 23 predicted proteins | sample 811161 | NCBI WGS metagenome assembly MDTB01 (sample SAMN05326650, study PRJNA326480) | marine metagenome | isolation source: seawater | place: Mediterranean Sea | collected 2009
ACAAATAGATGTCAGTTAAGCGCTTTTTTCTTTATTTTCGTCTTTTACTTCTTCAAAATCCGCATCAACAACATTATCGTCTTTTTTTCCCTTTTCATCGTTACCATCATCTTTATCTTTGTTAGAATCTGGTTTAGCACCTTGTTGTGATTTATAAATAGCTTCTCCGAGTTTCATTGAAGCTTGAACTAACGTCTCAGTTTTTTTCTTTATATCTTCAATATCCTCACCTTTTAAAGACTCTTTTAGTGTATTAGAACTATCTTCAATAGCTTTCTTTTCAGCATCTGAAATTTTAGATCCATGTTCTTTAAGATTTTTTTCAGTTGAATGAATTAAGGTATCTGCTTGATTTCTCACATCTACAGACTCTCTCTTCTTTTTATCAACCTCTTTGTTTGCTTCAGCATCTTTAACCATTTTTTCAATTTCTTCATCACTTAAGCCACCAGATGCTTGAATTTGAATTTTTTGTTCTTTTCCAGTACCTTTATCTTTAGCTGAAACGTTTACTATTCCATTTGCATCTATATCAAAAGTTACCTCAATTTGAGGAACACCTCTAGCTGCTGGTGCTATACCAACTAATTCAAAATTTCCTAATAATTTATTGTCATTTGCCATTTCCCTTTCACCTTGGAGAACTCTAATTGAGACTGCAGGTTGATTATCTTCAGCTGTAGAAAATACTTGGCTTTTTTTAGTCGGGATAGTTGTATTTTTTTCAATAAGTTTTGTTGAGACACCTCCAAGAGTTTCAATTCCTAGAGACAAAGGTGTTACATCTAATAAAAGAACATCTTTAACGTCTCCTTGTAACACTCCCGCTTGAATAGCTGCACCCATAGCAACTACTTCATCGGGGTTAACACTTTTATTTGGCTCTTTACCAAAGAAATTTTTAACTTCATTAATAACCTTTGGCATTCTAGTCATACCACCAACCATTACTATTTCATCTATATCACTTGCTGACACTCCTGCATCTTTCAAGGCAGTCTTACAAGGTGGAATGGTTCTAGCAATTAAATTTTCAACTAAAGCTTCAAGTTTAGCTCTAGTCATTTTTAAATTAATATGTTTTGGTCCAGTTTTGTCTGCTGTTATAAAAGGTAAATTAATATCTGTTTGTTCTGCAGATGATAATTCAATTTTTGCTTTTTCTGCAGCTTCTTTTAATCTTTGAAGTGCCAGTTTATCTGACTTTAAATCTATACCACTATCTTTTTTAAATTCTGTAATTAAGTATTCCACAACAGTATTATCAAAATCTTCACCACCTAAGAAAGTATCTCCATTTGTAGACTTAACTTCAAAAACTCCATCTCCTAATTCAAGAATAGAAACATCAAAAGTTCCTCCCCCTAAGTCATACACAGCAATTTTTTTGTTTTGTTTTTTATCCAACCCATAAGCAAGAGAAGCTGCAGTTGGTTCATTTATAATTCTTAGTACTTCAAGACCAGCAATTTTTCCTGCATCTTTAGTAGCTTGTCTTTGAGCATCATTAAAATAAGCTGGTACTGTTATTACAGCTTTGGTAACAGTTTGTCCTAAATATTTTTCGGCAGTTTCTTTCATTTTTTGAAGTATAAAAGCTGAGATTTGTGATGGAGAATATTTTTCTCCTTTAGACTCGATCCAAGCATCACCTTTTTCAGAATTTACAATTTTAAAGGGAGCAGCTTCTATATCCTTTTTTACTGTTGGATCTTCAAAATTTCTCCCAATTAATCTTTTAACAGCAAAGATTGTGTTTTCAGGATTTGTAACAGCTTGTCTTTTTGCAGGTTGACCTATTAATTTTTCATTTTCATCAGTAAAGGCTACTACTGAAGGTGTTGTTCTAGCACCCTCAACATTTTCTAATACTTTAGCTTGACTACCTTCCATGATAGCTACACAAGAGTTAGTTGTTCCTAAATCAATTCCAATTATTTTACTCATAAGTTTATTTCCTATTTCTCATATAGGAGTTAAATTTAATTCTACAAGTTGATCTATGCATTATTTATCCTTTAAATTTTCTTTGTTTTTATGGTCTTTTTTGTCTTCATTTTCATTTTTTTTTGAAACACCAACTAATGAAGGTCTTAATAGCCTATCTTTGATAGTAAAACCTTTTTGGATCTCTTGTATTATCGTTCCTGGTTCAATTTGATTATTTTCAATTTCTATCATCGCTTGGTGAAAATTTGGATCCAATTTTTTATTTAAACATTCGATTGGTTTAATATTATTTTTTGAGAAGATGGCGATTAAATCATTAATAATTATATCTAGGTGTTCAAGCGTTTTTTTTAAAGACTCTGAATTTTTCAATTTATCATCATTTTCTAAAATTTGTTTGGACCTTTCAAGATTATCTATTAAATTTAGAGCTTCTTTAGCTAAGGTAAATCCACCATATTCAAAAGCATCCTCTTTTTCTTTTTCAAACCTTCTTCTTTGGTTTTCCATTTCTGCAAATGTTCTCGCTAGCTTATCTTCAAGTTCTAAAATTTTTTCTTCAGGTGTTTGTTTTACTTTTTGATCTTCATTATTTATGTTATTATTTTCTGAATCCTTAATGTTTGTATTTAATTCTAGACTTTCATCGCTGTCATTTTCATTAGATGTATTTTTATTTAAGTTTGAGTTTTGTTCTTTTTCCATAACCTCTTATATGGTAAGAAAATCTAAAATTTCTAGATGTTAAATAAAAGAATTAAAGAATTACTTATAGGTACAAATAATAAAGGAAAACTTAAGGAAATTAGAGATTTACTTCCAAAAAGCATTAAAACACAATCTATATTAGATTTTAAAATAAAAAGCCCAAGTGAAACGGGAAAAACTTTTAGAGAAAATTCGTTAATAAAATCAAGATACTTTTCTCAGAAAACAAATCTAATTTGTATAGCTGATGATTCAGGTTTAGAAATTGATCTCTTAGGACAAAAACCAGGAATATACTCAGCAAGATGGGGAGGTAGAAAATCTAATTTTAAAAAAGCTATTAAAAAAGTTTACAGAGAACTTAGTAAGAAAGATAAAAAATGGAAAGAAAAAAAAATAAAAGCTAGATTTGTTTGCGCTTTGTCTATTAGTTATCTAAATAAGAAAATAGCTTGTGTCATAGGAAAGATAGAGGGAACCATTTCTAGCAAACCCTTGGGTAATAATGGGTTTGGTTATGATCCAATCTTTATTCCAAAAAATAAAAACAAAACTTTTGGGCAAATAAGTTCAGTACAGAAATATAAAATAGATCACCGTTTTCAGGCATTTAAAAAAATTAAAAAATTTTTTTAAGAGAACCCTTACTTACTTCATAAAAATTTAATTTATGATTTATTTTATTATTTTCAATTTCAAATATTCCTATTTTTCCTTTGAAAGAATTTTTTATTTTAAAAGATTTATTTATGTTGGATAGATCAGTTTTAATAGAAAGATAATATATAAGTCCAATTAAGTCATAACTTAAAAGAGATAAATGATTTGGAAAATTATTAAATTCATTGAAAAATTTATTTTCAAAATCATTTAAATTCTCTTTATTTATTGAAGGGTAGTAAATCGGCTGTAAATTAGGTTCTTTTACTAAACTATCATCAAACCATTGGTTTAAAGTAATTAAATATTTATCTTCTGGGGATACATCTGTATATAATAAAGAAGTAACAACGCTTTTTAAACTTTCATCGAAATCAGCAATAATTACAGCATCAAAGTTTAAATTTCCTAAAGTATATTTTTTTTTTAGATTTTCTATCTTCTTTTCTTTGTTGTCAATATTTGATTTTTCTATTCTAGTTATTTCATCAAATAAATTTTGTTTTCTAGTCTCATAATTTGTAATTTCTTCAATTTGTTTTGTTAACTTCGTCGGTTCAATATTATAGTAGTGTTCTTTAAAAATTTTTACTTGAGACTCTTTAATTCCTTTTTTTATTTCTAGATCATGATTAGAGTTAGGTATTAGAAAAATTGGTTTTTGAATTTTTTTTAATTCTATAAATTTTTTTATTGTGTTAAATTGTGATTTAGAGTTTACACCACTGCTAATAACATTTCGAGGAAGATCTAAAGTTTTGTTAGTTAATGATAAAAAAGTTATATCTTTTACTTCGTCAAGATAAATTAAGTTTTCATGAAAAACAGGTCCAATTACCAAATCAATTTTCATCTGTTTTAATTCAATTGCAGCAAGTAAAGTTTGATTTGGATCAGACCGAGTATCTTTTGGGTATATTTCTATTTCATCAGTATCTATATCTTTTAAGGCCATTCTAGTAGAATTGATAATTTGTTTACCTAGTTTAGAATTATCACCAGTCAAAGGTACCAAAAGACCAATTCTAATTTTTGTTTCTTCACCTATTGCTTGAAGATTAATGGATAAAAAATTGAAAGTTAATATTAAAAGAATTTTAAAAAATTTATTCATTTAGTGGTATTGTATCATCTATAAGTCAGATAATTATGGCAAATTTAGTTAATGTTAAAAAAGGGTTATACATAGTGCCGACTCCAATCGGTAATTTAGGTGATATCACCTTGAGAGCCATCGAAATATTAAAAATTTCAGACTATATTCTTTGTGAAGATACCAGGATATCCAGAAATTTATTAGAAAAATTTGGAATTAAATCGAAATTAATTTCTAATCATAAGTTTAATGAAAAAAAAAATTTACCTAAAATTATGTCTTTTTTAAAAAATAATATGTTAGTTTCACTGGTATCAGACGCTGGAACTCCTAGCATATCGGATCCAGGAGCAATATTGATAAGAGAGTGTTTGAAAAAAAATGTTGATGTAACGCCTTTACCTGGTCCTTCAGCTGTAACTTCAGCAGTCTCTATAAGTGGTTTTACAGAAAAATATTTTTTTTATGGTTTTTTTCCAAAAAAAGAAAAAGTTTTAAATGATGATCTAACTGCCCTATCAAATTTAGATGCCTCTATAGTATTTTTTGTTTCACCAAAAAAAATAAATAAAATTATACCATTAATTAAAAAGAATTTTTTAAATAGAGAAATTTTAATTTGTAGAGAGATATCAAAATTTTATGAAGAATATAAAAGATGTAAAATTAATGATTTAGAATTATACAATAAAGAACCTAAAGGTGAGTTAACCATAGTAATATCTGGTAAAATTGAAGATAAAAAGAATTCACAATTTCTGAGTGAATCAGATAAGAATAATATAAATAAAATGATTAATAAGTTTAGTTTAAAAGAAATTACAAATTTAATCAGCCAAAATAGAAAAATACCTAAGAGAGAAATTTATAATTACTGTCTAAGTTTAAAAAATGAAAAATAATATTGCATTAATTTTATTAATCTTTTTGACTTTATCTGGATGTGTAGGTGTTTCTTCCAAAGGAATTTTTGGAACAGGGGTAAGTGTAGCTTTTGACCCTAGATCAGTAGGAACCCAGATAGATGATTCAATAATGCAAAAAAATTTATCAGCAAGAATTTTATTGTTAGATAAAAAATATTTATTATCAGTAAAATCAAAAGTATTAGATGGAAGAATATTTTTAACAGGAAAAGTAGAAAATCCGGAGGATAAACTTAAGCTTACTAAACTTGCCTGGGAAATAAAAGGTGCTAGATCTGTAAGGAATGATATTAAAATAAAAAAAGAATTTAATTTTAAACAGTCAGCAAAAGATATTTTTATTACTTCACAATTAAGGACAGGTTTTATCTTAAATAAAAATATTAAAGCAACTAACTATCAAATTGATACGTATAATAAAAAGATCTATGTTTATGGAATTGCTTTGACTTCTGAAGAAAAAGAGGAAGTTTTAAAAGAAGCTAAGGAAATTAAAGATGTAGAAGATATAATATTGAGTATTATTCTTTTAGATGACTTAAGAATTCAAAAAAATTAATTTCTTTGATAATCAATTATTTGTGCTGAATAAGCAGCGACTGATGCAAGATTAATAATTTCAGATATTGATGATCTCAAAGGTGCAATTTCTATAGGTAAACCTAATCCTATAAGTAAAGGTCCTATTACCTTAGTGTCACCCAGAGTTTTCATCATCTTATATGAAATCGCAGCACTATGTTGACCTGGCATAATTAAAATGTTTGCATTACCTACTATTTTTGAAAATGGATATAAACTTTTATATTCTTCATTAAGGGCCACATCAGGTTGCATGTCACCGTCAAATTCAAAATCTACATTTTTTTCCTTCAAAATTTCTACTGCTTTTCTTATATGTTTAGTTCTGTTTGTTACAGGTTGTCCAAATGTGGAATGAGATACAAAAGCAACTTTAGGATCAAATCCAAATAATCTAACAACTCTTGCTGCTGATATTGCTATTTCAGCCATTTGTTCTGAAGAAGGATATTCATGAACACTTGTATCTCCTACAAAAATTGTTTTTCCTTTATGAACTACCATATTTAGACCAAACATTATTTCCCCAATTCTAGGTTCTACAACTTGTTTTATTTTTTCTAAGGAAGCTCCAAATCTTCTTGTATTACCAGTAACTGCTCCATCTGCATCTCCACAAGCAACCATGCATGCTGCCCAGATTACCCGATCATTTCTAACTAATCTATCACAATCCCATTCAAGCAATCCATGTTCTCTTTGTAACTTTTGAAATAAATATTTTACATATTTTTCTCTTTTTGGAGTATTTTTTGAGTTTACTATTTCAATATCAAAATTTTCATTGTAACCAATTTTTTTTAATTGTTCTTTTATTTTTTTTTCCTTACCAATTAATATAGGTATTCCTAATTTAGAGTTTTTAAAAGCAATCGCTGCTTTAAGTGTATTTTCATCTTCACCATCAGCAAAAACAATTTTTTTTTGATTTTTTTTAATAAGATTATTTATACCCTGCATTATAGTTGTGGTTGGATCAAGCCTTTGTTTTAACTGATCTTTGTATAATTCAAAGTTTTCAATTCTTTTTCTTGCAACTCCAGTATCCATTGCTGCTTTTGCTACTGCTGCTGGTATCACGCTTATTAATCTAGGGTCAAATGTTGATGGAATTATGTAATCTTTTCCATAGTGCGGTCTTTCTCCACCCATAGCTGCCACAACTTCATCAGGAACATCCTCACGTGCTAGTTTTGCTATTGCATTCGCAGCAGCAATTTTCATCTCTTCATTAATTGTTTTTGAACGCACATCTAAAGCTCCTCTAAAAATATAAGGAAAACCAATAAGATTATTTACTTGATTTGGATAGTCAGATCTACCTGTAGCTACTATCGCATCATCTCTAACTTCTTCTACTTCCTCTGGTGTGATTTCGGGATCAGGATTTGCACAAGCAAAGATAATTGGATTTTTTGCCATTTTTTTTAATAGTTTCTTGGGTAATACACCTTTTGCAGAGAGGCCCAAAAATACATCTGCACCATCTAAGGCGTCTTCTAAAGTTCTTTTTTTTGTTTCAATTGCATGTCTAGATTTCCACTGGTCTATTTTTTCAACTCTTCCTCTATAAATTACACCTTTTCTGTCCAACATAATAATATTTTCATGTGGAACACCAGAATTTTTAAACAATTCTGTGCAAGCAATTGCCGAAGCCCCGGCACCATTGACCACAATCTTTATATCCTTTATAGATTTGCCACTTATATCCAAGGCATTGATTAAAGCTGCCGTCGTAATAATTGCAGTTCCATGCTGATCATCATGAAAAACAGGTATATCTAAAATTTCTTTTAATTTTTTTTCTATTATAAAACAATCGGGAGCAGCTATATCTTCTAGATTTATACCACCAAAACTAGGTGCAAAATTTTTAATACTTTGTATAATCTCTTCTGCATCTTTACATTCTATTTCTAAGTCAATGGAGTCTATGTCTGCAAATCTTTTGAACAAAACAGCTTTACCCTCCATTACAGGCTTTGATGCTAAAGCCCCAAGATTTCCTAACCCTAAAATTGCAGATCCATTGCTGATGACTGCAACAAGATTACCTTTGCTAGTATAATCATAAGCAGCATCAGGGTTTTCATTAATTTTTTTTACAGGCACAGCAACACCAGGAGAGTATGCTAGCGCAAGATCTCTTTTTGTAGTCATATTTTTTGACGAAACAATCTCAATCTTTCCAGGTTTCTTATTACTATGAAAATCTAATGCTTCTTTATCAGTATAATGGTCAATGTTTGTTTTTTTCATTTTTATTATTTAGAAGTACAAATAGGACTAAATTAAGACTAATATGATTTATGAACTTAATTAAGTCAACAGGCACATTTAGTTTTTTTACTATAATAAGTAGAGTTCTAGGTTACTTAAGAGATATTTTAATAGCAATTTTTCTTGGAACAGGATTGTTAGCGGATGTTTTTTTTGTCGCTTTTAGAATTCCAAATACATTCAGACGATTATTTTCAGAAGGTACATTTAATGCTGCTTTTGTTCCCAGCTATTTGGCAGAAAAAAGAATAAGCAGATTGAATGCGAATAAATTTGGAAATCAAACATTTGGTCTTTTATTAGCCGGTTTATTAATCTTAGTTCTCATTATTGAGATATTTATGCCATTTTTTGTATCTTTACTAGCACCAGGGTTTGTTAGCTATGATGAAAAGATGATTTTAGCAATTAACTTAACTAGAATTACTTTTCCTTTTTTATTATTTATTTCTCTGGCATCATTTTTTTCAGCCATTCTAAATTCTAATAATAAATTTGCTGCAGCATCAGCAGCCCCTATAATTTTAAACGTTTTATTAATTGGAGTCTTATTATTTTCCAAAACACTAGGAGATGAATTAGTTTATTATTTATCCTATGGAGTGACTTTAAGTGGAATTTTACAATTATTTTTTTTATATTTTTATGTTAAAAAACATTTCTCTTTAAAATTAACATTTACTTTTAAATTAAATAGTAAAATTAAGTTTTTTTTTAAAAAACTATTACCAAGTATATTTTCTTCAGGAGTAACGCAAATAAATATATTGGTAGGAACTATTATTGCGTCATTTCAAGCCAGTGCTGTTTCTTATCTTTATTATGCAGATAGAATTTACCAAATTAATTTGGCAGTTGCAGGTATTGCAATAGGTGTAGTAATACTTCCTCAACTTTCAAAGCATATTCAATCTAAAAATAAAAATAAGATTAACCTTATCCAAAATAAAGCTATAGAGTTATGTCTTTTTTTAAGTTTACCAGCTTCTGTTGCTTTAATTATAGGTTCAAAGGAAATTGTATCTGCATTATTTGGTTACGGTTCATTTAGTGAGTTGTCAGTTTTAAATTCTTCAAAGGCTTTATTTTATTTTGCTTTAGGTTTACCTGCATTTGCTTTAATTAAAATTTTTTCAAACTTTTTTTTTGCTAATAATGATACTAAAACACCATTTTATATTTCTTTAATTTCTGTAATTATGAATATTTTAATTAGTATTTATTTTTTTAATAAGATCGGATTTATTATTATTCCAATTGCTACATCCATTTCATCTTGGTTTAATACTATTGTTCTTTTCTTATATTTGATTAATAGAAATTTATTTAAATTTGAATTAAATTTTCCAATTAAATTTTTAAAGATTTTGTTTGCCTCATTGATGATGGGTTTGTTTTTTCAATATTTAATTACAAATTTTGAAAGCTATCTACAATATCAAGAAAGTTTAAAAGCGTTATATATAATAATTTTTGTATTTTTGGGGGTTCTTTTTTATGTTTTAGTTTCTTTTTTAATTAAAGCATTTAAATTAAGTGATATTAAGATTAATTATTAATTATTTATTATGAGTAAAAAAATTTTTTCAGGAGTTCAACCAACTGGTAATTTGCATTTAGGAAATTATCTTGGCGCTATTCAAAATTTTGTTAGTCTTGGATTGGATAATGATAATGAATGCATTTATTGTGTTGTCGATTTACATGCAATTACTGTAAAACAAGATCCAAAACAATTAAAAGATAATATAAGAGAAACAGTAGCAACTTTTATTGCAAGTGGAATAAATCCTGAGAAATCTATAATTTTTAATCAATCAAAAGTATCTGCCCACTCAGAAACTGCTTGGATATTTAGTTGTATTGCAAAAATGGGCTGGCTAAATAGAATGACCCAGTTTAAAGAAAAAGCTGGAAAAGATAAAGAAAAAGCAAATATTGGACTTTATTCTTATCCTGTATTAATGGCAGCAGATATTTTACTTTATGATGCAACACATGTACCAGTTGGTGATGATCAGAAACAACATCTAGAACTATGCAGAGATATTGCTCAGAAATTTAATAATGATTTTAATGAAAAAGATTTTTTTAAAGTACCTGAGCCTTTAATTCAAAAAAATTTTTCAAGAATAATGAGCTTGAGAGATGGAACAAAAAAAATGAGCAAATCAGAAATTTCTGATTTAAGTAGAATAAATTTAAATGATAATAAAGATCTAATTGTTTCTAAAATAAAAAAAGCTAAAACGGATCCATATCCATTACCATCTAATATTGAGGAATTAAATAATAGACCAGAGGCTAAAAACTTATTGAGTATTTATTCAAGCTTACAAAATTCATCTCTAGAAAAATCTATTCAAGAATTTTCTGGTAAAAATTTTTCTGAATTTAAAGAAATTTTGATTCAAGTTTTAGTTGATAAAATTGAACCTATTTCATTAGAAATAAATAAACTTATGGCCGAAAAAACTTACATAGATAAAGTCCTTTCAAAAGGATTTGAAAAAGCTAATAACATTGCAATGCAAAAAGTTAATAAAATCAAAGAAATAATTGGTCTTTACTAATTTTTTTTAAAAAGTTTAAATTTATATATTAATGACTATATTCAATTTATGTTTGTACAAACTGAAATAACTCCAAATCCTAACTCGCTCAAGTTTTTACCTGGTAAGACAGTTTCTAATAGTGGATCCATTGAAGTATCTAAAAAAGATAATATTAAAAATGATCTAATAAGAAATATTCTTTCAGTAAATGGGGTAGAAGGAGTATTTTTAGGAAAAAATTTTATCTCAGTAAATAAATATGATGATTTTTTATGGGATGAAATAAAACATATTATAATTTCTCTCATAAATGATTTTTATTCTTCGGGAAAAGAATTTGTAATTGATAAAAATTTTAATGAAGTTGAGGAGGAATTAGGAGATATAGAAAAAAAAATTGTAAAAATACTTAATGAAAAGATAAGACCCGCTGTTTCAAAAGATGGTGGAGATATTAAATTTAAAGAATTTAAAAATGGTATTGTAAAAGTAGAACTCCAAGGAAGTTGTTCTGGATGTCCGAGCTCAAAAATGACACTTAAACAAGGGGTACAAAATCTTTTATGTCATTATTTACCAGAAGTGAAAGAAGTAGAAGCAGTATAAAAATGCGAAGAAATTTTAAAAATAAAAGGCTAAAAGTTTTAAGTTTGATAGATGAAAATAATTTAGGATCTATAGCAAGAGTTTTTCTAAGCTCCTTGATGTTGATTGCTTTTTTTTACTCTTTACCAATTATGATTAGTTTTACTAATAATAAAATCTTAAATGCCAAAGAATTTCAAAATAATTCAAAAGCAATATTGGCATATACTCTAAATAAAAAGAGTCAATTATCTAATAATGAAAATCAAATACTTGATGAAAGAGATTTACTGATAGATATATTTAGCTTAAATGATTTAGAGACAGACTCTGTGAGACTAGACGCATCGACAATCAAGCAGTTATTTGATGATACTAATTATAAACTAGAAGATGTCAGAAAAAAAAAATTAGTAAAACCTATTGCATTAACCCTTCTTCCAAAAGAAATTAAGATGATTGAAAATACTCAAAAAAGAAAAGAACTATTTATTCAAATAGTATTGCCTCTGATTTTAAAAGAAAACAATAATATTAGATTAGATAGAAAAAGACTTTTTAGTATTATTAATAAAAATAAGAATTCAGATTTAGAAAAAAAATGGTTAAAGAAAAAATATAAACAATATGGAATACCCTCTAAAGATCTAACAATTTTAAAAATCAGAATGGATGAAGTTCCAGTTTCTCTTGCTTTAGCGCAAGCAGCCAAAGAAACAGGATGGGGGACTTCAAGATTTGCGCAAGAGGGAAATGCATTATTTGGTCAGTGGACTTGGTCAGGTGATGGCTTAAAACCTAAAGGTGCTGACAAAGATCAAGGTCATAAAGTTAGAAGATTTAATTTACTTCAAGCATCAGTGAGAGCTTATCAAAGAAATTTAAACACCCATTCAACTTATAAAGATTTTAGAATAGCTAGAGCTGAGGCAAGAGATAATGATAAACCATTGGACAGCCTTTTACTTTCCAAACACTTAGATAAATATGCTGAGACAGGAAATCAATATGTGGAAGTTTTACAAAAGATTATTATTCAAAATGATTTAAAAGATTTTGATGATGCAAAATTATTACCAGACAGTATAGAGCTTGAAAGCTTAATCTAAACTTAGTTAACAATAAACTGAACCCCAAACCAACGCCAAATTCCATTTTCATTCATTGAACAATTAATTCTTCCACGTCGTGGTAAAAATGCTTCTCTAAAATTGATAGTCAGAGTTTGGTTGGAAAAATTGGTTTTGGATTTTTCCCATTTACCACCTTCATTTGAATAACAATTTATATTATTTATATTTTTTTGTTCATCAAAAAATTCAACACTAAAATTAGGTGGATTGTTTTGATAATATAATTTTTTTTCTTCAGGATTTAATTTTTTATATTGTAGAGGATATGAGTTTATTATTGATTTAAATCTCTCCATTTTACCATAATTTTCATTTATGGGAAATCTAGGCAATTCAAACTTTTCTTTATTGATGTCTATAACACCTGAGTGCTGGCCGAATGCAAAATTAAAATTTTTTGAAATATAATTCTTCATAAATTTTGAGTATTCACCAAAAGGATATGAAAACAAACTTGGAACGTATCCTATATTATTTAAAAAAATATCATTAGCTTTTTCAATATCAGCTATAAATTCTTCATTGGTTTTATCAATTAAATATTCATGTGAATGTGAGTGATGTCCAATAGTTGCTAAATCACTATTTTCAATTTCTTTTATTTGATCCCAATTCATATATCCATTTTTTCCAACAGGTTCAGTAGATACAAATAAAATAAATGGAATTTTATTTTCATTTAAATAAGGCCACGCATTATTATAAAAAGATTCAAATGCATCATCAACAGTAAGCAAAATTTTTTTATTTTTTTTTGGATGATTGAAATTTTTTTCAAATTCTTTTGGATTATAAAAATTAAATTTAGAGTTTTTAATAAATTTAATTTGTTCTTTGAAAACATCCATTCGAATATTTGTAGATGGGTATTTGTTCTCATTAAAACGGTGATACATAATTGATAAAATACCTTCATCTTTTGAATAATGTTTGCTATTACTTTCTTCTGCATTAGAATTCACAAATAAAAAAAAAATAAAAATGATTAAGTTAATTGTTGATGCTGCAAACGAAAAAATTTTTTTAATGATCATTTCTAATAATAACATATATAATGTTACTCATAAAAATAGTAAAACTAATTACGAAAAATTAATGATTTTGATTGAAAATTTTTTAAATAAAAAAAACCTAAAAGTAAGTGATATTTCAACAATATATGTAAATAGAGGCCCTGGAAGTTTCGCTGGTATTAGAAACTCATTATCTATAACTAAGGCAATACATTTGGTGAAAAAAATAGACTACTATGGTTATAGTTTGCAAGATTTTGATAATGAAAAAAATATTGAATATGCAAATATCCCCTATTTATGCGACAAATTTAAAGTAAAAAAAAATTTGATTAATCCTATTTATTTAAGTTAAAATTAATCATGTCAGCAACAATTGAAGAAAAATGTCTAGCAAAAGGTGTTAAGCTCACCGAACAAAGAAAAATTATTGCAAAGGTTATGTCTGACTCTACAGATCATCCAGATGTAGATGAGCTTTATAATAGAGTTACTCAAATAGACTCAAAAATAAGTATTGCTACAGTGTATAGAACTGTAAAGCTTTTTGAGGAGTCTGGAATTCTTACTAAACATGAGTTTAAAGGGGGTAAGGCAAGATATGAAGAATTAAATGAAGGTCACCATGATCATTTGATTGATGTTAAGTCAGGTGAAATTATAGAATTTGTTGATGAAGAAATAGAAAGATTACAAAAAAAAGTAGCAGAAAAATATGGTTATAAACTTGTAGATCACAAATTAGAGCTATATGGGGTTAAAAAGAAACCTCAATAAATGAGTCAAAAAATTTTTATTAAAACTTTTGGTTGTCAAATGAACGAGTATGACTCTAATAGGATATTTGACTCAGTTAGAAAAATTGGTTTTCAAAAAACAGAAAACTATGAGGATGCTGATTGTTATTTGTTAAACACTTGTCACATTAGAGATAAAGCAAAAGAAAAAGTTTATCACGAGATAGGAAGAGTTAAAAAAATTTTTAGATCCAAAAAAAAACCATTAGTTGTTATAGCTGGATGTGTGGCCCAAGCTGAAAATCAGGAAATGCTTAAAAGGGAACCTTATATAGATTTAGTAATAGGCCCTCAATCTTATCATAAGATTAATAAAACAATTTCTAATTATATTAAAAAAAAGAAAAAAATTGAGGAAACAGAGTTTGATCCAATTTCAAAGTTTGATTATTTAAGTAAAATTAAAAATGAGTCAGGAAAAGTTTCTTCATTTTTAACTATTCAAGAAGGTTGTGATAAGTTTTGTCATTTTTGTGTGGTCCCTTATACAAGAGGACCAGAATATTCTAGACCTTTCAAACAAATCCTAGATGAAGCTAAGTATTTAGTTGATAGTGGCACAAAAGAAATAATTTTTCTTGGTCAAAATGTTAATGCTTACAATGATGAGGGATTAAGATTATCGAATTTGATAACTGAAATAGAAAAACTTTCTGGCATTGAAAGAATTAGATATACCACATCTCATCCAAAAGATATGACGGAGGATCTAATTGATATATATAAAAACACAAAAAAATTAATGCCCTTAGTTCATTTACCTGTTCAAAGTGGATCTAATAAGATTTTAACTCTAATGAATAGAAAACACACAATAGAAGAATACTTAACAATATTTGATAAACTTAAGAAAATAAATTCTAATATAGAGTTTTCAAGTGATTTTATTATTGGTTACCCAGGAGAAGAAGATCAGGATTTTAAGAAAACATTAAATCTTATAAAAAAAATTGAATTTATTAATTCATATTCTTTTATTTTTAGTCCTCGACCAGGAACATTAGCTGCTAATTTAAAATTAATTGAAAAAAAAATTACAACCGAGAGATTAGAAAAAATTCAAAATCAATTATTTGATAATCAAATTACTATGAACAGATCTTTAGAAGATAAGACTTTAATGGTTTTAGTTGAAAATTTAACAGAGGACAAAAAAAAAGTATTTGGACGCTCGGAATATATGACATCAGTTATATTAGATGGTAATAAAAGTGATATTGGAAAATTAATACCAGTTAAAATTAAAAAAAGTAATAGAAGTACTTTATTTGGAGAAAAGGTAGTTAATTCAAATCAGAAAGTAGCATAGAAATTGAGCGGTATAATTAAAAAGAAAATTGATCCTTCACTTAAATTTGTTTATTCAGACAACAATTCTATAAGTGTTATTTTTCACGACAATAACTTACTAATGGGAGTGGCTGGAGAATTTAATAAAAATTTGAAAGAATTAGAAAAAATAACTCATTCAAATATATATTCAAGAGGTAATTCTATATTAATCAAATCTAACTCTGAAACGAACCAAGTGGTAAAAAATGCAATTCAATTTTTAGCTAATCAATTTATTAACAATGGCAGTATAGAAAATAAAGATATAGTTTCGTCAGTAGATAAATTTATGATTAATGAAAAAGTGAAAAATAATAATGTGATGGATATAATTAAAACACCAAAAAAATCAATTATTCCAAGATCTGAAAAACAAAAAGGATATGTAAGAGCTTTAAGACAAAGTGATATTATTATTTCTGCAGGTCCAGCTGGAACAGGTAAAACTTTTTTAGCAGTTGCTGTAGGACTTACAATGTTATTAGAAAAAAAAATTGAAAGAATAATTTTATCAAGGCCAGCAGTTGAAGCTGGAGAACGATTAGGTTTTTTACCAGGTGACATGAAAGAAAAAGTTGATCCTTATCTTAGACCTTTGTACGACTCTTTGTACGATTTGTTTGATTTTGAAAAAATTCAACGAATGATCGAAATTGGTGATATTGAAATTGCACCTTTAGCTTTTATGAGAGGGCGAACATTAAAAAATTCATTTGCTATTTTAGATGAAGCTCAAAATGCCACTGATACGCAAATCAAAATGTTTTTAACTCGTATTGGAGAAAACTCAAAAATAGTGGTAAATGGAGACCCAACCCAAATAGATTTGCCTAATAAAAATATGTCAGGATTAGTTAAATCAAAAGAATTATTAGGTCATCTAAATGAAATATCAGTAGTCGATTTTGATCATTCAGATGTGGTTAGACACCCACTTGTTTCCAAAATAGTCAAAGCTTATTCAAAAAATGATTAATATTGAAGTTTTCTCAGAGGAGAAAGCTTGGTCAAAAAAACTAAGAAAAAAGGAACTTTTTTTTAAAAAAATTTGCAATTTATTTCCAAGAAAATATCAATTTCCTAACAAAAAAATAAGCCTTACTTTACTTCTCTCAAACAATACATGTATCAAAAAATTAAATAAAAATTTTAGAAATAAAAATAAGTCTACAGATATTTTATCATTCCCTTTAGCTAAAAAAACACTGATATCAAAAAAAACCTATATCGGAGATATTATAATAAGTTATGATTTTATGAACAAACCTAAATCACAAAGTATAAAAAATTTTAAGGAAAAAGTAATTAAAACTTTTATACATGGATTCCTTCACTTATTAGGCTTTGATCATATTAAAGATAAAGATTATAGAAAAATGCTTAATGAAGAAGAAAGAATATATAAATTAGTAATTTCAAAGATTAACTAGATTGATTAAAAAAAATTACATTGAAATAGTTTTTTTAATAACTTTGGGTGCAGCCTCATCGTTAAGTCTGCCTCCATATAACTATTTAATAATTAATTTTTTCTCTTTTAGCGCTTTTTTTATATTTTTATTTAAAAAATCTAAGATTATACAAAGTAAGATTTTATTCTTTTTTTATGGATGGTTATTTGGATTTGGCTATTTTTTATCAAGTTTATATTGGGTGTCGATATCTTTAACATTTGATCAAAATTTTAAATTCTTAATTCCTATAACAATTTTTTTAATACCATCTCTCCTAGGAATTTTTTATGGATTAATTACTTTGTGTTTTATAATTTCAAAAACAAAAAAAGCAGTAAGCTCTTTTTTTATTTTTTCATTATTTTTTGGAGTTTTTGAATTTATAAGAGGTTCCATTTTTACTGGTTTCCCATGGAATCTGATAGCATATAGCTTTGTAAATCATTTAGAAATATTATGTGTTACTTCGATAATAGGAACCTATGGTTTTAATTTATTTTGTATTTCGATGTTTGCTAGTCCTGCTATTTTAATATTAAGAGAAACAAATAAAGATATAGGCGTGGGTGTTGTTTTTTTGATTTTGCCATTTTTATTTTATCTATATGGATCATTGTATAAAGAAACATTTAATTCATCAGATTTAATAACTTATAATTATAAAGTAAGAGCCATTGGTTCAAATATTAGTCTTGATAGATTTTATTCAAATATTGACCCAGTCTCAGTGATAAATGATTTAATTGATATAAGTGAGCCGAGTAAAAATGATAAAACTATTTTTATTTGGCCTGAAGGAATTTTACCAGATATTTCTCAAGAGGAATTGGTTGAATTCAAATGGTTATTTGAAAACACTTTTAGTAAAAATCATTTGTTATTTATTGGAGTTAATAGTCAAAAAAGGAACAAAGAAAAGATTAATTATTTTAATTCCTTATCAGTCTATGATCATAATTTAAAGATATTAAATTTTTATAATAAAATAAACTTAGTTCCTTTTGGTGAGTTTTTGCCTTTTGAAAATATTTTTAAAAAATTTGGTTTAAGTGTAATTACAAATAACTATCAATCATTTTCAAAGGGAAAAGATAGAAAGATTATAGAGATTAAAAAAGATGATTTTTCATTAAAGATATTACCATTGATTTGTTATGAGATAATTTATTCAGGAAAAATATTTAATAACTCAAATTTTGATTTAATAGTTAATATTTCTGAAGATGGATGGTTCGGTAAATCTATAGGACCCAAGCAACACTTTGCACATAGTATTTTTAGATCAGTTGAAAGTGGGAAATATTTATTACGTTCAGCAAATAATGGTATTGCAGCTATTATTAATCCTTTAGGAATCGTTGAGCAAAGGGTTGAATATGGCAAGTCAGGCTATGTTGACTTTAAAGAGGCTAAAAAAATACAACCAACTTTATTTTCTAAATATGGAAATAAAATTTTTATAATATTAATTTTACTATATATTTTTATTATATTTTCATTTAATAAATTTAGAAATGAGTAATTTAAAAAATTTTCTTTTTACAAGTGAGTCTGTGTCCGAGGGTCACCCCGATAAAGTTTCAGATAGAATTTCAGATATGGTAGTTGATAGTTATCTTTCTAGAGATCCTTTTTCAAGAGTTGCATGTGAAACACTTACAACAACTAATAAAGTAGTTTTAGCGGGTGAAGTTAGAGGACCCAAAGTAAAACAAGATGAATTAATCGAAAAAGTTAGAAAATGTATTAAGGATATTGGATATGACCAAGAAGGATTTAGCTGGCGAGAAGCTACAAAAATAGAAAGTCATCTTCATTCTCAATCTGCTGATATTGCAATGGGCGTAGACTCTTCTGGAAACAAAGATGAGGGAGCTGGAGATCAAGGCATTATGTTTGGTTATGCTTGCAATGAAACAGATGTTTTGATGCCTGCACCTATTCATTATTCTCATAAAATTTTGAGATTAATGGCAGAGGATAGAAAGTCAGGAAAGTTAAAAAATATCGAACCAGATAGTAAGAGCCAAGTTACCTTTGAATATGTAGATGGAAAACCTACCAAAGTTAAATCTGTAGTAATATCTTCTCAACACTCTCCAGATGTTAATCAAACACAAGTTAGAGATTTATTGAGACCTTACATGTTACAATCAATTCCATCAAACTTTCTTGAAGGTTTTGATGAAGATGAGTTTTATGTTAATCCGACAGGTAACTTTGTGATTGGAGGTCCAGATGGAGATTGTGGATTAACAGGAAGAAAAATTATAGTTGATACTTATGGAGGTGCAGCACCTCATGGGGGTGGAGCTTTTTCTGGAAAAGATCCTACGAAAGTAGATAGATCTGCTGCTTATGCTGCAAGATATATAGCAAAAAATGTTGTTGCTTCTAAAATTGTTGACAAGTGTTTAATTCAACTAGCTTATGCTATTGGTGTTTCTAAACCATTATCAATTTATGTAGATTTATTTGATAATGATCTAGATAAAAACAATTTTGTTGTAGAAAAGATAAATGAAAATTTTGATTTGAGTCCTCGAGGAATCAGAGAGATGCTAAATTTAAACAAACCAATATATGAGAAAACAGCTGCTTATGGCCATTTTGGAAGAATGCCAGATGATAATGGTTCATTTTCCTGGGAAAAAGCTGACAAAACTAAGGTTTTTTTAAAATAGTTTCTGTTGAATTAAAAAAAAACACTACTATATTATTTTCACATTGTCGAATTTACAAAATGGGCTTTAGCCCATTTTTTTTTGGGGTGAACTAAAATATGTTAAACAAAAGAGCAGATAAATTAGAACTACTTAGAATTGCTGAAGCTGTCGCTTTAGAAAAATCTATTGATAAAGAATTAATTATTAGTTCAATGGAAACTGGTATTGCCAAAGCAGCCAAATCTAAATTTGGTCAAGATAATGAAATAAAAGTCATAATTAATAGAGATAACGGTGATATTGAAATTTATAGAAAACTAGTAATAGCTGAAAATCCTGAAAATTCTAATACAGAAATTAAACTTGAAGATGCAATTAATTTAAGTGAAATTAATAAAGAAAAAAAAGTTGGAGATGAAGTTTTACAATCTTTACCCTCTTTTGATTTTGGGCGAATAGCTGCCCAAACAGCAAAACAAGTAATAAGTTCTAACGTAAGAGAAGCAGAAAGAGAAAGACAATATAACGATTTTATTGATAAAAAAGACTCAATATTAAGTGGGATTGTTAAAAGATTAGAATTTGGGAATATAATTGCAGATTTAGGTAGAACAGAAGCAATAATTCAAAAAAATGAACTTATACCTAGAGAAAATATAAAAGCTGGAGATCGAATTAAAGCTTATTGTTATGATGTAAGGAGAGAACCAAGGGGACAACAAATTTTTTTATCCAGAGCTCATCCTAAATTTATGGAAAAACTATTTGTTCAGGAAGTGCCAGAGATATATGATGGTTTGATTGAAATTAAATCATCATCTAGAGATCCTGGAAGTAGAGCAAAAATTTGTGTTAAAGCAGTTGATACATCTTTAGATCCTGTTGGAGCTTGCGTAGGTATGCGAGGTTCTAGAGTACAAGCGGTGGTAAATGAGCTTCAGGGTGAAAAAATTGATATTGTAAATTGGTCAGAAGATCCAGCTATATTGGTTTCAAATGCCTTATCACCAGCGGAGGTTCAAAGGGTCAATGTAGATCTAGAAAGAAAAAAACTTGATGTTATTTTAAGTGAAGATAATTTAAGTAAAGCAATAGGTCGAAGAGGTCAAAATGTACGTTTGGCTACAAAATTATTAAATTACGAAATTAATATAATGACTGATCAAGAAGACTCGGAAAGAAGGCAATTAGAGTTTAAAGAAAAAACTGAAAATTTTGTTAAAAATCTGGAATTAGATGAGACACTAGGACAATTATTGGTTGCTGAAGGCTTCTCAACTATTGATGATATAAAAGATAGTACAATAGAAAATATAGTAAAAATAGAAGGAATTGAAGAGGACACAGCTAAAGCATTAATAGAAAGGGCAAAAGAATTTTATGTTAAAGATCAAGAGGATATTTCTCAAAGAATAAAAGATCTTGGACTTGAGGAGTCTTTAATTAATTTACAGGGTTTAACTCCTGGAATGTTGGTGACTTTAGGTGAAAAAAAAATCCTTAAATTAGAAGATTTTGCTGATTTAGCGTCTGACGAGTTAACTGGTGGCTTTGATGTTGTTAAAGGTGAAAGGGTAAAAATTCAAGGATATCTTGAAGATTTTGCATTGTCAAAAGATGAGTCTGATCAATTGATTATGTCTGCAAGAAATATTGTCTACAAAGATTGAGTAATGAGATATGGAAAACAAAAAAACAAAATTAACAATTTCTGGTACAGCCAAAAAATCTATTAAAAATATTGAGATAGCTAAAACTCAAGGAAAAAACTCAGTTGTAATCGAAAAACCGAGTAACAAATTTTCAAGAAAGGGAAGTTTTTTTAAATCTTCAGGATCTGGCGCTAAGCCTAAATCAAACTCCACATCTACATTTAATAAGGATAGAGGTATTTTAAAGTCATCTATTGGAACTAAAAATCCCAATTTTGCCAATGATTTTGAGAAACGAAAACTTGCAGAACAAAGAGCAACTAAAAGGTTAAAAGGTGAAAGTGAAGGGAAAGAAAAAAAACTAAGATTAGGAACGAAGAAAAGAGAATTAAAGCTTACTGTTTCAAGAGCTCTTAGTGATGAAATTGAAGCTAGAGAGAGAAGCTTAGCCTCAGTCAGAAGAGCAAGAGAAAAAGAAAATAAAAATTTAATTAGTGAAAAAGATAGGGAAAATTTAAAACCAATAAAAAGAGATATAAATATTCCAGAAGCAATAACTGTAAGAGAACTTGCTAACCGAATGGCAGAACAATCTAGTAATGTTATAAAACATCTATTTGGCATGGGTGTGACTGTCACGATCAATCAAACTTTAGCTGCAGATACTGCAGAATATTTGGTTAAAGAATTTGGTCATAATCCTATTAGAGAAGAAAAAGCTGAGGAGATAATTAAAAAAATTAAAGCATCAAGGACTGAAAATTTAAAAAATAGACCCCCGATTGTCACTGTAATGGGACATGTAGATCATGGTAAAACATCTGTATTAGACGTTTTAAGAAGTGCGAATGTAGTTTCTGGTGAGTTCGGAGGAATTACTCAACATATAGGAGCCTACCAAATTGAAAGCCAATCAAGTAAATTGACATTTATTGATACTCCAGGACATGCTGCTTTCACAGAAATGAGATCAAGAGGTTCAAAACTAACAGATGTTGTAGTTCTTGTAGTTGCAGCTGATGATGGAGTTAAACCACAAACAGTTGAGTCTATTAAACACGCAAAAGCTGCTAATGTCCCAATAGTTGTTGCAATAAATAAATGTGATTTACCTGATGCTGACGTAAAAAAAATTAAAAATCAATTATTAGAACATGAGTTAATCGCTGAGGATTTATCTGGTGACACATTAATGGTTGAGATATCAGCAAAAACTAAAATGAACTTAGATAAATTAATCGAAGCCATTATTCTTCAATGTGAAATTTTAGATTTAAAAACTGATTTTGAGTCGAAAGCAACAGGTATTGTTTTAGAGTCAAAAATTGATACTGGTCGTGGACCTGTTGCAAATATTATTATTACAACAGGAACTCTTAAAAAAGGTGATTTTTTTGTAAGTGGACTTAAATGGGGAAAAGTTAGAGCTATTATTAATGACAAAGGTAAAAATATTATTGAAGCATTACCATCTACACCTGTTGAAATTTTAGGTATAAATGGGGCTGCTAAAGCAGGTGATGATTTTATCGTTCTTGACAATGAAAAAGAAGCTAAAACTTTAAGTGAAAATAGAGCCCAAGAAAGTATAGATGGTAAAAATCCTTTAACATTTGCCACTCAGGAGTCTGCCTTTTCAGATAAATCTTCTAATGAATTAAATTTAATAATTAAATCAGATGTTCATGGTTCATCCGAAGCTATTAAAAATGCTATTAGCCAAATTAATCACGATGAAGTTAAGCCAAAAATAATTTTAGCGGACATTGGAATGGTAACAGAGACTGATGTAAATTTAGCAAAAGCCTCAAATGCAGTTTTAATAGCATTTAACGTAAAACCAAGCAAAGAAGCAAAAAGATTAGCTGAAAATGAAAAAATTAAAATTTCTTCATACAATATTATATATGAAGTATTAGATTATATTAAAAAAAGAATGTCAGGACTTTTAACTCCAGATGTACAGGAATCAATTACAGGAACTGCTCAAATTTTAGAAATATTTAAAGTATCTGGTGCTGGGAAAGTTGCTGGTTCAAAAGTGATTGAAGGTGAAATTACAAGTACATCTGAAGTAAGAATTATTAGAGATGGTTCAATTATTTATTCTGGAAAAGTTGGAACTTTATTTAGAGAAAAAAATCAGGTAAAACAGGTTAGTAATGGTCAAGAATGTGGAATTACTGTCAAAGATTATATGGATTTTCAAAAAAATGATACAATAGAAGCTTTTAGCGTTACATCTATAGAAAGATCAATTTAATGGCAGATAGAATAGGAAAACCAGTGACTCAAAGACAGCTCAGAGTTGGAGAAATGATCAAACAGTCTTTAAGCATGATTTTTATAAGAAATGAGGCTAAGGTCCCAAAATTAGAAACTAACAACATAACAGTAACTGAGGTTAAAATGAGTCAAGATTTAAAAATTGCTAAAACTTATGTTCTTCCTTTAGGAGGTAAAAATGCAGAAGAAACAATTAATATTTTAAAAGAGTACTCATTTTTAATTAGAAAAATTTTATCTCAAAAGGTGGATATGAAATTTTTACCAAAATTACTTTTTAGAAAAGATGAATCTTTTGAGTATGCAGAAAAGATAGAAAATTTAATAAAACAAACAAATAAATAGGAAAACAAGGCATGAACAAAAAGACACAAGAATTAGCAATGCATGATAAAGACACTGGATCTTCAGAGATACAAGTTGCTTTGCTAACAGAGAAAATTGAAACTCTCTCTAAGCATATTAAACAATTCAAAAAGGATAAACATTCCTCTGTTGGATTATTGAGAGCGGTAAATAGAAGAAAAAAATTGTTAGAATATCTTAAGAAAAATAAAATGGATTCTTACAAAAATGTACTGTCGAAATTGAATTTAAGAAAATAGAGATTAAGATAGATAGAACTGAATGGAAAGAAACGAACGAAAAGAAATGGAAATGAAATGTTTAAAGTATATAAGAAGGAAA
>MDTB01214125.1_pt1 | contig 24359 bp, 23 predicted proteins | sample 811161 | NCBI WGS metagenome assembly MDTB01 (sample SAMN05326650, study PRJNA326480) | marine metagenome | isolation source: seawater | place: Mediterranean Sea | collected 2009
AAGCGCTCGCTGTAGGCGCTGTAGTTGATGTTGATGGGAATGCGCCCGGCTTCATCAAGCATTGGGGTCGCAGCCTCATCCGGGTCAGCCTCAGCAGCCGCCTCCTCCAGATCCGCATGGGCGTCCATTTGCACCGTGCTTGCATCGCCCTCGGCACTTTCCTCAGCCGCCGCATCCTCATCTAGAACCACGTCTTCAGGGCTGAATTCAGATTCAGCATCTTCGGATTCATCTACGGTTTCCAGATCATCTTGACTCTGGTCGTTCTCATTTGGGTCGGACAGATCAATGGGGAGCCCAAGGTCGGCAATGATGTTTCGACACAGGTCAGCAAACGCCTCTTGATCTTCCACATGCCCCTTGAGCGTCTCAATGTGTTGACCTGCGTTTTCTAAAATGTGCGCTCGCCAATGACGAACGACGTTCTCCGCACTCGGCGGCAGGGACCTGCCTGAGAGCTGCTGACGCACCAATAGCCCAACAGCAACTGAAAGCGGCGCGTCGGTCTCCGACGTAATGGCATCAAATGCCGCCTGCTGGCATTGCTGTTCCAGGTTAGCATCTAAATTTTGGGCCACACCCTCCATTCGCAGCGCACCGATGGATGCAATCCGCGCGGACTCAATCCACTCGAACATCTCCTGGGCAGGACCGTTACCCGGGCTGTAGCGCGCATGTAAGGCATCGTCGTGGTGACGCAGGCGCAGGGCGAACTCATCACCAATTCCTCGCAGGGCATCGATCTCGACACCGGTAGCGCCCAGGGTAGGCAGTGGCAGACGCAGACGCTGCCCCCGGGCAGAAGGCGCCCCGGGGCCAAAATTGATCTCCAGCTCATCGTTCCCGGCAATAGCCCGGATGGTTGCTGTCGTCGCGCGTTTAAACGGCTCTAGGGGGTTATCCCCATCTTGCATCACGGTCCCGTCGACTGGCTCAGGAGACAGACTTCAGGGTGATGCCCGCCGTGGCATCCCCCAGGTCGACGCCCATACATCGCTGGTAATATTCTGCAACCACCGGACGCTCCAGCTCATCGCATTTATTTAAGAAGGTCACGCGGAAGGCATAACCAAGGTCACCGAAAATTTCCGCGTTTTGAGCCCAGGTCAAAACCGTTCTCGGGGACATAACCGTAGACACGTCTCCGTTGATGAAACCCTTACGCGTTAGGTCAGCCACGCTGACCATATTCGAAACCAGGCGTTCCCCCGCCTCGTTTTGTGCATAGCTGGCCACCTTACCTAAAATGATGGCTGTCTCAGCCTCATGCTCCAGGTAGTTGAGCGTTGAGACGATGCTCCAGCGGTCCATCTGCCCTTGATTGATTTGCTGGGTACCGTGATAGAGCCCGGTACTGTCTCCCAGCCCCACGGTATTGGTGGTCGCAAAAAGACGAAAGTGATCGTGGGGGGTGATGACCTTATTTTGGTCTAGCAGCGTCAGCTTACCCTCGACCTCAAGAATGCGTTGAATCACAAACATCACATCAGGCCGACCTGCATCGTATTCGTCGAACACGAGGGCCACTGGATTTTGCAGCGCCCAAGGCAAAATACCCTCGCGAAATTCCGTAATCTGCTTGCCGTCCTGAAGCACGATGGCATCCTTGCCAATCAGATCAATGCGGCTGATATGACTGTCAAGATTGATGCGAATGCAGGGCCAGTTGAGCCGAGCGGCCACCTGCTCAATATGCGTGGATTTACCGGTTCCGTGATAGCCTTGCACCATCACGCGGCGGTTGTGGGCAAAGCCCGCAAGAATGGCGAGGGTGGTGTCCCGGTCAAAGCGGTAATCTTCATCCACATCCGGGACATGATCAGCGCGGCTGCTGAACGCCGGCACAGACAGATCTTGATCGATGCCAAAGACCTCTCGAACGCTTACTTGGATATCGGGCGTCATGTGCGGATTCAAGGCCGTTGGCGTTTTTTCAGTCACTAAGGTTCCTAATGTCTTTCTGCGTCACTGCATTGTAGAGAAGCAACAAAAAAAGGGCAGTATAAAGATGGCAATGATAAATCTTGTCCGACATGGCCAAGCCGCAGCAGGCTTTGGGGCGCACGCAGATCCAGGTCTCGATGACCTGGGCCGTGCTCAGGCCAATGAAGTAGCGCGCATGCTGCACCAACAGAATCAAAAGAACCAGCAGCCTCATCCCAAGGTTTTCTCCAGCCCGCTAGCTCGGGCTCAGGAGACCGCAACGCCCTTAGCTCAGCTGTGGCAAACCCAGGTGCGCCTGGAAGCTCGCGTGGCAGAGATTCCCTCCCCCACGCCAGAACTCGCGGCGCGTGCCGCTTGGCTTCGAGAGGCCATGCGAGGCACTTGGTCCGCCCTGGCTGAGCCTGCGCTCGCATGGCGGGCGGCACTGCTTGAGTGTTTGGTGAATCAACAAGAGGACTGCATCATGTTTAGCCACTTTGTCGCCATTAATGCAGCGGTTGGTGCGGCTCAAGGGGATGACCGCATGCATGTCTTTTCGCCGGACAACGCGTCGGTCACCACCGTAGACAACCAGGACGGACAGCTCAGGGTTGTCCACCTGGGCGTCGTCGCTGACACCCATATAAACTAGCGTTCGTTAGTACCCGCGTAGGGCGCGCTGGTAGCGCGACGGCGGGCGTTGCCCCGGGGTCTCCGCCATAAACAGCATGAGTTGTTCAAGACTGACCCAGGGGTCACCCAAACGTTCGCCCTTACCCTGCTCATCAATCAAGGCACATTCGGCCAGCAGGCTAAGGGCTGAGGGTACTCGACGCGCAAAAGCCTCCAGAGTTCGCGCACGTGCAGGCGGCAGCCCTTGGGTTTGTCCCAGCCGTCGAAGCTGGCGGGTCAACGCCCCAAGAATGGCGAAGACGGAAACGCCCTCATCTCGAAGAGACCTCAGCATATGACTGCTGCGTGCACTCTGACCGGCCATGGCGGCATCGATCAAATCAAAGCTGCTGAAGCGCGACGTATCCTCTAGAAATTGCTGCAGCGCCGATAACTCGATGGGCTGTTCCAGGTCCTGGAGCGCAAGCTTCTCGACCTCCTGCACGGCGGCGAGTAAATTCCCCTCTACGCGCTCACCCAGGTAGGCCAATGCGTCCGGGGTCAGCTCAAGGGAACGCCTGGCCAGGCGTTCGGCCAGCCACTGATGCATTCCCTCTCCACTGAGGGGCCAGATCAAGACCACTGCCCCCACTTTCTCGATGGCCTTGAACCAGGCGCTAGAGCGTTGTCGCGCCTGTAGCCGCTCGGTGCGAATCAGCAGAATGACGTCCGCGTTGCCGGAGTCACCGCGAGTCCAGGCTCGGAGGGCCTCACTGGCTTGCTTGTCAAAGCGTGTGGCCGAAATGCGTAAATCCAGAATTTTTCGCTCGGCAAATAGCGACAGGCTCGCGGCATCATGGCTCAGCTCGTGCCAGCTAAACCCACTCTCTACGTGATGCACGGATCGTTCAGAAAACCCTTGTTCGCGTGCAGCGGCCACGACGCTATCGCAGGCTTCGTTGACCCGCAGCGTTTCCTCACCGGAGATCAGATAGATCGGGCACAGCGCCCGCTTTAAAGCAGCATCAAGCTGTTCAGGCCGAATCTGCATAAGACGCCAGCCTAGCTCGCGGGGTCCCGTCCCCGACCGGCCAAAACGGGGTCGAGTCCGCGCACCAGCTGAGAAACCAGCGTCTCTAACATGGCCTGTTGCATGGCTTCCTGCTCGGCATGGGTGCCCAACAGGTTATCCCGATTCACGCGCAGGCTGCGCTGAACCAGCAAACGCTGGTCGGGCACCATATGCTGCCCGCTGACATCCAGCAGGCGGTATTCAAGTTCCGCCTCCAGCGTGCGCTGGGCCACTCTCAGGTCCGCATTCACCGCCCCGTCCAGCTGCCGGATTTGAAAGTCAGTGATCTGAATATGCACATCAGCCGGCGCTTGTCTGCGCGCACCCGCCGCATCCAGGGCGCGAACCAAGGTTCGCTCCATGGGCGAAGCCTGAGTTAGACCGGTGAGACGATAATCAATATTCAGGCCGTTTGCTCCGCCGCCGCGCAGCTGAAAACCACACGCCGTCAGCGCGCAGGCAAGCACCAGAATGGGCGCGTACCGCACGAAGGCCATCCCTAGCCCACCACTATGTTGACTAATTTCTTCGGCACCACAATTTCTTTGCGAATGTGCTTACCCTCCAGGTGCCGCGCCACATTTGCGTCGGCCTTAGCTAACTCGATCACCGCGCCCTGTTCCGCATCCTGAGCCACCTCAATTTGCCCTCTGACCTTGCCGTTCACCTGGACGACCAGAGTAAGTCGATCCTGTACTAGGGCCGAGTGATCGACTTCCGGCCAAGGATGATCAATCAACGCATCCTGTTGGCCAAGGGCCTCCCAGAGGTGATGGCTAATGTGCGGCGCGATAGGCGATATCACCAGCACCGCCAGAGTCCAGGCCTCGTGCACGACCGCTCTGTCCGCATCGTTTTCCACATCCATACGCCCAATAGCATTGATCAGTTCCATAACAGCCGACACCACGGTATTGAACTGCATACGTCGGCCGAAATCGTCGTCTGCCTTTGCTAGGGTCTCATATGCCTTGCGGCGCAATGCCTTGGCCGACGAGGAAAGGTCCTCTTTCACGAGTTCCGGCACCTCTTCCATGGCCTGCCTATGTTCGTGCACTCCGGCCCAGAGGCGTCGCAGAAAACGCATGGCGCCCTCGAGTCCGGCCTCACTCCACTCAAAGGACTGCTCGGGTGGTGCTGCAAACATCATGGCTGTGCGAACGGTGTCTGCCCCATAGCGGTCCAGCAGTTTCTGAGGATCGCCGGCATCCCCTGCTGATTTGGACATTTTCTTTCCATCCTGCAACACCATGCCCAGCATCATCAGCCTGTTGAAGGGTTCGTTATCCTTTACCAAACCCTCGTCGCGCATAAGCTTGAAATAAAACCGGGCATACAGCAGATGCAGGATCGCATGTTCAATCCCCCCGACATAATGATCCACGGGGGTCCAATAGCTGGCGCGTTCATCCACCATGGCATTGCTGTCCGGAGAGGCGAAACGCGCAAAATACCAAGAGGACTCAATGAAGGTATCAAAGGTATCCGTCTCGCGCCGCGCCGCCGCCCCACACTGAGGGCAGTCCACATCCAGGAACGAAGGCATACTGACCAGGGGCGAGCCAACCCCTTGAAAACTGACCTCCGTGGGCAGTTCTACCGGCAGGTCCTCTTCCGGGACGGGCACCACGCCACACTCTGCACAATGAATCATGGGTATGGGACAGCCCCAATAGCGCTGTCTGGAGACGCCCCAGTCCCGCAGGCGGTAGTTGGTAACATGACGCCCTAAGCCGCTCTCAGCCAGAGCGGCAATGATTTCGGCAAAGGCATCATCGAAGCCCAGACCGTTGAAGGCGCCAGAGTTGATCAAACGCCCGCGATGGGTAAAGGCAGCAACGTTCAGATCACAGACGCTATCGTCCACAGGCTCAATGACCTGAATGACCGGGATGCCGTAGTTCTGGGCAAACTCCCAGTCTCGCTGATCGTGGCCAGGGACCGACATGACGGCTCCCGAGCCGTATTCCATGAGCACAAAATTCGCGACCCAAACGGGCAGCAGTGCATTGGTTATGGGGTGCCGAACAGAGAGGCCGGTGGACATACCCGCCTTCTCCAAGGTCGCCATATCCGCCTCGGCAGTCGTATTTTGACGGCAGCGCTCGATAAAGGCTTCAAGCTGCGCGTCCTCTTGGGCGGCGGCCAGGGCCAGAGGATGTTCGGCCGCAACCGCGACATAGGTCGCCCCCATCAGGGTGTCTGGTCGCGTTGTGAATACCGTTAATTTTTGATCCGGGTCATGGGCGAGTAGGAAATCTATCTCGGCACCCTCAGATCGCCCGATCCAATTCCGCTGCATGCTCTTGACCGACTCCGGCCAACCGTCCATGTGCTCAAGCTCATCCAGCAGCTCGCCAGCATAGTCCGTTATTTTGAGAAACCACTGGGCCATCTTTCGACGCTCAACCAGCGCTCCGCTACGCCAACCCCGGCCATCCACGACCTGTTCATTGGCGAGGACAGTCTGGTCCTCGGGGTCCCAGTTAACGATAGCATTCTTGCGGTACACCAAACCCTTCTTGTACAGCCGCAAAAACAGCCACTGCTCCCATCGATAGTATTCTGGGTCGCAGGTCGCCAGTTCCCGGGACCAGTCCATGCCAAAACCCAGCCGCTGCATTTGTGTCCGCATGTAGTCAATGTTGTCTTGCGTCCACTTGGCTGGAGGAATGTTGTGCTTCATCGCAGCGTTTTCTGCAGGCAGGCCAAAGGCATCCCAGCCCATAGGGTGCAGCACGTTATAACCCTTCAGCCGACGGTAGCGGTTGATGACGTCGCCAAGGGTATAGCAACGCACATGTCCCATATGCAGCCGACCGCTAGGGTAGGGGAACATGGAGAGACAGTAGAACTTTTCGCCGGGCCTAGATTCGTCGGCCACGAAGGCGCCTGATCGCTGCCAGGCTGCTTGGGCCTGGGCCTCCAGGCCCTGAGGGTCATAAATTGGGGTCATCTTACTTCAAATCCAAAACGAACCAACGGTGTTCCTTGGGGCAGCCTTGCGTCACTGCCTGAGCGTGGCGAAAGAATAGCATCTCATTGGGACTCCTGACTGCCCCAGCGCAGGAGAAAGAGCAGCCAAAAACAGCCAAAAAACGCCAGCAGGGGCAAATCGCCAAGTTGAACATAGGGTGTCTGCCCGGACATCACGGCAAATTCCCCGCGCAATACGGCCGGCTGAAATTGCGGCAGTTGCTGCTGGATAACGCCCCCGGCGTCGACAATGCCGGTCACGCCGCTATTGGTAGATCGCAGCAGCCAGCGCCCACTCTCCAGCGCGCGCATGCGGGCGATCTGCATATGTTGCTGAGGCCCGATCGATGCCCCAAACCAGGTGTCGTTAGAAATCGTGATGAGCACCCCCGCCTCCTGGGCCTGGCGGCGCAGGGATTCGCCATAGGCGATCTCATAGCAGATCCCGATGGCAGCTTGAACCACGTCCTCAGTCCCGCCCGGGCGGTTGAAGGTGAGCTGTACATTGGTTTGCTCTCTTGGCCCTCGCGATGCTGCGGACATGGGCAGGTCAAAAAATTCGATCAGACCCCGCAGGTACTGCTCTATAGGGACATAGTCGCCAAAGGGAACGAGGTGATGTTTTGCAAACCGCCCGGTCGCCTGGCCAAAGCCCTGGGCTAGGTTATACAGGCGGTAGCCAGGCGCATCCGGGGACAGCTCCAGCCCCGGCATCCCCGCGACTACGTTGGTTTGTGAGGCCATGCCCTTGGCCTGTAGGCGCGCGGCGATGGCTTCAGCCTCCCTTCCGTAGAGCGTGATGGCGAACTCGGGCCAAATGATAAGGTCGCTGTCCCAGTGAGGTTCCGACAGCTGCCAGTGGCGCTCCACGTTGGTGCGGAGTTGGTCAGCATCCCATTTGATCGCCTGGTCAATATTGCCCTGCACCAGGGCTACCTCATGGCGAGACACCTCCACTGACCAGGCGACCAAGCCCAAGGCCATGCCAACCCCCCAGGGCAGGAGCCCTATGGCCAGGGAGCTGCCCAGGCTTCTGGTCTTCCAATACGCGCAGATCCCCATGGAGATGCATACGCTGCTGGCCACCGTCAAGGCGCTTACGCCGAGCACCCCGAGGAGCGGCGCGAAGCCAGCTAGCGGGGAATCGGTCATGGCAAAGCCGGCAAAAAGCCATGGGAAGCCGGTTAAGAACCAAGTCAGCGCCCACTCCATGGTGACCCATGCCGCGGTAAAGAGCAGGGCTTTAAACCCAAGAGACGCGCCCGTATAGGATCGATACAGCAACCCTATGGGGACGCAGAAAAGCGCCATAAAGGCAACGAAAAGGCTGACTAAAAAAGTCGCCAAGGCCACCGAGGCCCCACCGTATTGCTGAATACTGACGTAAATCCAGGAGACGCCCACCGCATACTTGCCGATGCCGTAGCACCAGGCCAACCAGAGAGCCCGACTGGGGTAGCGATCCAAGATCAGCCAAAAGCCCGTAATGGACCCCAGCGTTAGTAACAGGAAATGGAAGGGCGCATGCCCTAGGGGGTATATCGCTCCCAGGACAAGAGCGATAACCCAGGTCACACCTGGTCGCCGCCTTCCGCCAGCCTTGGAAGGGGCGGCGCTATAGGCGTTGGCGTATCGACCCGAAGCAGCCTGACTCGACGGGAATCTGCGTTTAACACTTCAAAGCGAAGGCCCTCAATATCAACCTGCTCTCCTAGCTCTGGCAGGTGGCCAAAGGCTTTGAGCACAATGCCGCCGATGGTATCGAATTCCTCTTCGCTGAACTGCTGCCCAAAGTGGTCGTTGAAATCCTCGATGGTTGTCGTGGCCTTGACGTGAAAGACCGTGGGCTCCAAGCACTTTACGAAGCTATCGTCATCCACATCGTACTCATCTTCGATTTCACCGACGATTTGCTCGAGCACATCCTCAATGGTGACAGCACCTGAAACCTGTCCGTATTCGTCCACTACTAGGGCCATATGATTACGGTTGCTGCGAAACTCCTGCAGCAGCACGTTCAGGCGCTTGCTTTCTGGGATCAGTGCGGCGGGTCTGATGCAGTCCTTCATGGAGAAGCCCTGTAGATTTTCTTCCAGCAGGAAGGGCAGCAAATCCTTTGCGTGCAGAATGCCCTTGATGTCATCCATGTCGTCCCCGACCACGGGGAACCGGGAGTGTCGTGATTGAATAACCGTGGGCAGGAACTCGGCGGGCGCCTGTCCCTCGTTGACCACCACTAGGGACGAGCGCGGAATCATGATGTCACGCGCGTGCATGTCGGCCACATGCAGTGCGCCAAAGATCATATTCAGGACATCAACATCTATCAGCTGCCGCTCTGCGGCGTCCTGAAGAATTTTTGCAAGCTCAGGAACGTTATCGGGTTCATCCGAGAATAAATGTGAAAACCAGCCACGCACGCCGCGTTTCGAGGAAACCTTTTCCGTCGAATCCCGAGCGTGCTCAGGTATGTCGCTCATATAGACTTTGATGTCGCTTATTGAATCCACTGTATAAGCAAGCGCTGATGGAATTGCAACCAGCGCACCCGCAGCCATTTAGCCTATGCTCGGGCAAGGGTTTTTACAGTTCATAGGGATTGGTCATACCGAGCAGCTCAAGGACGGCCACCTCGAGAGCCTCCATTTCTTGGGCTTGTGCCGTCTCTTCATGATCCATCCCCAGCAGGTGCAGGGTGCCGTGAATCACCAGGTGGTGAAGATGATCCAGCGTGGCCTTATGCTGAGCCGCCGCTTCGCTGATCACCAGCGGCCAACAAATGGCGAGGTCACCCAGAGGCGGGATATCCAGGGGCAGCGCGGGCACGTCGCTAGGAAAACTAAGAACATTTGTTGGACGGTCATACCCTCTGTACTGCTTGTTTAGCTGAGCAGACTCGTCCTCATCAATGAGACGTAAACAGACCTCTCTTTGCAGGGCCTTGGCCCGTTCCGCTTCCTTAGCAAGCACCTGGGAGAGGCAGTCCAGGCTTTGCTGAAGGCTGTCGCTCAGATCGCTCGGGTCTCCTAGCGCCCCGGCAGGCGCGCTGCCAACCAGCGGTTCGGCTATTTGCATCTCTAGCCTGAAGTATCCGGCCGGTTGATTCACCGCTCGCGTCTTTCTCCGCGACTGTCCGTCAGATCGCTGTCCTGAAACGCTTCGTAGGCATCAACGATTTTCTGAACCAAGGGGTGCCGCACCACATCTTTGGAGCCAAAGTGGGTAAAGGCAATCCCATCAACCTGACGCAGCACTTTGCGCACGTTAACCAGCCCAGAGCGTTCGCCCCGGGGCAGATCAATTTGGGTGATATCCCCGGTCACCACCGCCGTGGAGCCGAAGCCAATCCGCGTCAGAAACATCTTCATCTGGGCCACCGTCGTGTTCTGGGATTCATCCAGAATAATGAAGGCGTTGTTAAGCGTGCGGCCTCGCATATAGGCTAAGGGCGCCACTTCGATGATATTGCGCTCGATATATTTATTGACGCGCTCTACCCCCAGCATTTCGTACAGCGCGTCGTAGAGTGGCCTCAGGTACGGGTCGATTTTTTGAGCCAGGTCTCCGGGCAAAAACCCCAGCTTCTCACCCGCCTCTACGGCGGGCCGCACCAAGAGAATTCGAGAAACCTGAGCGGCTTCAAGGGCCTCAACCGCGCAGGCCACGGCAAGATAGGTCTTCCCTGTACCGGCAGGCCCAATGCCAAAGTTAATGTCATGTCGGCGAACGGACTGACAATAGGCAACCTGGTTGCCGCCACGTGGCTTGATGGACTTTTTGGGCGTTCGGATCGTCAGGGCTGCCGCCCCGTCTCCAGTCGGCTCCATCGCCGTCTCGTCACGGGCATCCTCGCGTTCCTGTCTTAGCCTGGCCAGCATGTCGTCCAAACCCGCCTCCTGAAGAAAGAGATGGACGAAGTCTGGCTCCAGGGCGTCTCGATCCAGGGTTTCACGATACAGCTGGTGCAGCACAGCTTCCGTAGCCTGCACGCGAGGCTGAGGCCCGCTGATCTCAAACTCATTGCCGCGATTGCGTATGTGTACGCCGAGGCGAAGCTCCAGGTGCTTTAGGTTTTGATCCACAGGACCAATGAGGGCGGCGAGACGACGGGCGTCGTCGGGTTCGACAACCACACGCCGTGTGAAAGGTATGATGCTCGCCTCTGGGGCGGCTGAAGTATCCTCGTGCAAAGGTTCCCCTTTTGTTGCGCTGGCTTTTAGATTACCAGCATCTCGCTCATATCGTGAGCAAAAAATGTCGGTCAGGATGCGCTGGAGAGCTGCTCTCCTCGAAGGGAATTGGGTAGTGCCTCATTAATCCTCACGCTGACAAATTCACCAATCAAATCTTCTGAGCCATCAAAGTTGACCACTCGATTGTTCTCCGTTCGCCCGGCCAGTTGGACGCCCTTCTTGGATTTACCCATAACCAGCACCTGCTGCACGCCGCCCACCATGGACTGGGACAGGGCGTCCGCCTGATCTCGAATCATGGCCTGCAGTCGCTGTAGCCGCTCTTTTTTTAGACTCATGGGGGTATCGTCGACGAGCGTGGCGGCGGGCGTACCCGGACGAGGGCTGTAAATGAAACTGAACGAGGTATCGAAGCCGATCTCCTCAATCAGCGCCAGGGTCTCATTAAACTCGGCCTCGGTTTCGCCAGGAAAACCCACGATGAAATCCGATGACAGGCTTATGTTGGGCCGAATATCCCGCAGTCGCGCGATGCGTTCTCTATAATGCGCTACATCATGGCCGCGCTTCATGGCCGCGAGAATACGATCCGAGCCGGCCTGCACCGGCAGATGAAGGTGATCCACCAGAGCCGGTATGTCGGCATAAGCCTGGATCAAATTGTCGGAAAAATCTAAGGGATGCGATGTGGTATAGCGGATGCGCTCTACCCCGGGGACATCGGCCACATAATAGATCAACTCTGCCAAATCGGCCTGGTCCGAGTCGATGGGCCCTAGATAAGAATTTACGTTCTGCCCCAGCAGGTGAATCTCTCTAACCCCCTTGCCAGCCAGACCCTGAACTTCCTCAAGAACCGAAGCGACGCTGCGACTCACCTCCTCGCCTCGGGTATAGGGGACGACGCAGAAGCTACAGTACTTGCTGCAGCCCTCCATGATCGAAACGAAGGCCGCCGGGCCTTCGACGCTGGGTTCCGGGAGGCGGTCAAACTTCTCGACCTCGGGGAAGGTGATGTCCACAACGGGCAGCATTTTCTGCACAGATGAACCAATCATCTCTGGCAGTCGGTGAATCGTCTGAGGCCCAAACACCATATCCACTGCCGGAGCGCGGGCCATAATGGCTTCGCCTTCCTGGCTCGCGACACAGCCACCCACTCCGATCACAAGATTAGGTCGCCGCTCCTTGAGCCGCTGCCAACGACCCAACTGATGGAATACCTTTTCTTGGGCTTTCTCACGAATCGAACAGGTATTGAGCAACAGAACGTCGGCTTCTTCCTCACTGCTCGCAGGTTCGTAGCCCTCATGCGCTCGCAGGACATCATACATCCGAGCGGAGTCATACTCATTCATTTGGCAGCCGTGGGTTTTTACAAATAGCTTTTTGGTCATGGGCGTCGGTACTTGAAAGCGCCGAGTATACGCCGTGCGCCCCACCTTGAAAAACGCACGACCAACCCCAAAAATCCCCCCATGCATCAATGGTAAGTGGAATCATGGGCACAAAAGAAACGCTCCAGCACATCTTTCGCATTCTCTTTCACAACCAGGGCCAGGTTTATGAGGTTTATGCCCGTCACATCTATCAGAGTGACCTACATGGCTTCGTCGAGGTCGAAGACTATAGCTTCGGCAGTCGCTCCCAACTCGTGATCGATCCGGGCGAGGACAAGCTGCGCACCGAGTTTGAGGGAGTCCAACGCTCCTTTATCCCCATGCACGCCATTATTCGCATCGACGAGGTTGAAAAAGAGGGGGTTGCTAAGATCACCACCGGGACCGGCGATACCGTTACGCCCTTTCCCATGCCGGTGCCCACCGACCGTTCCTAGCCAGGTTTAATATCCCTCGGCCAAAAGCGGGAAGGCGCTGAGCGCATGGCTGTCGCTCAGAGGCTGCTGTCGCTCAAGCAGGTGGGGCCCTAAGTGCTCCAGCCCTGGGGCGCCCAGCAACGCCATAGAAATTTGAATTTCCTGCTCCACGATATCCAGAGCGCGGCGAACGGCCTCTTTGCCGCCAGCGGCCATAGCCAGACCTTCCAGCCTACCCATGCCCACAAAGTCAGCCCCAAGGCATAGCGCTTTGACCACATCGGCGCCACGCATAAAGCCACCGTCCACCACCACCGGCACGCGCCCGGCTACCGCAGCAGAGACTTCTGGCAGTGAGTCGATACAGGCGCGGGTGTGATCCAGCTGACGGCCACCGTGATTAGAGATATAGACCATGTCTACCCCGGCCTCAACACAGCTGACCGCATCCTCGGATGTCATGACGCCCTTAATCATCAACTCAATATCAAAGTTCTGCTTGATGTGGGCCACCGTATCCCAATTCATGCTGGCCTGATAATTGAAGCTTGTTCCCGTGGTTGCCGTGCGGCCCGATAGCGGCACGTAACGCTTGAGAATATCCCGCTCCCTTCGGGAATAGACCTGGGTATCTGCGGTGAGACACAGCCCCGTATAGCCTGCGTCCAGGGCACGCTTAATGTTGTCATCCATCCAGGCCTGATCACCGGTGAGATAGAGCTGATAAATTCGCGGCCCAGGCACGGCTTGTGCCACGGCCTCAAAGTCCGGTTCGCAGGCGGAACTCAGGATCTGAAGAATCCCGAACTCTGCGGCCGCAGCCGCCACATCGACTCCCCCTCCGGAAGAGAACACCTGAATCGAACCGATGGGCGGCAGGAGTACGGGCATACGCATAGGCGTACCCAGCAGGGTTGATGCGGTGGTTACCTGGCTTACGTTATTAAGCACCCGAGGTTTAAATACCCAGGATTCCACAGCAGCACGATTGCGGCGCAGGCTGGTCTCCGTATCTGCGCCCCCAATGAGATAGTCCCAATCGCCATCGCTTAAATTCTCGCGCGCCGCCTTCGCGATCTCCGTCAAGGTGCGAAAATCCTTCATCTTTCACCCTTTCTTCTAGTTCTTGCACTGAAAGTGTTACAAGCCTATCCGCTCAGTGCCGAAGCCTCCTGCAAAGCGTTAAACTACCCTGCTACGGAAACACAAGGAAGCGTTATGTCAGGTGTTGTGATTATCGGCGGCGGTCATGCTGCAGGGCAGGCGGCGGCAAGTCTGCGCCAAGCGGGCTACGAGCGCGACGTTACGCTGATCGGCGATGAGCCTCATGCCCCCTATCAACGCCCCCCGCTTTCTAAGGCCTACCTCAAGGGTGAGCTGAGTGCCGACAAGGTGCTGCTACGCGCCGCAAGCTTCTATGAAGACAAGAACATCACCTTGCAGCTTGAGACCCGAGCGACCCAAATCGACCCGGCGCACCAACGGGTGTCCTTGGGGACGGACCAGCAGCTCGACTACGAGCACCTTCTCATCTGCACCGGGTCTCGTCCCCGACGGCTTAATTTAGAGGGCTCAGATTTACCTGGCATTCACTATCTTCGCGCCATGGACGATGTGGACGGCATTCGAGAAGGCATGCGCCCCGGCGCAAATCTAGTGATTGTCGGTGGCGGCTACATTGGCCTTGAGGTCGCCTCGGTAGGCATTGGGCTCGGCCTCAATGTCCGGGTACTGGAAATGGAGCAGCGAATCTTGCAGCGGGTTACGACCCCAACGATGTCCGCCTTTTATCAGCAGCTTCACAGCGACCGTGGCGTGCACATTCATACCGACACAACGGTTCAGGGCTTTGCCGGAACAGATCGAGTGGAGCAGGTCCTGTGCGGCGATCAAGCCTTTGATGCGGACATCGTCATCGTCGGCATCGGCGTTGTACCTAACGTCGAACTGGCCGAGGCCGCAGGCCTACGTTGCGAGAATGGCATCGTGGTGGATGAGCATTGCCGCACATCGGACCCCCATATCTTCGCGGCAGGGGACTGCAGCAATCACCCGAATCCGCTTTTGGGCAGACGACTTCGACTTGAAAGCGTGCCCAATGCCATGGAACAGGCGCGCGTGAGCGTGGCCAATATGCTTGGCGACCCCAAGACCTATGCCGCAGTGCCCTGGTTTTGGTCCGATCAATATGAGCTTAAGCTCCAGATGGTCGGCTTTTCTGCGGATGGCGACAGCGAGGTGCTGAGAGGCGATATGGCGTCCAACCAATTCGCCATCTTCTACCTAAAAGCAGGGACCGTGGTCGCCGCAGACGCGGTCAACAGCCCCAAGGAGTTTATGATCTGCAAGCAGCTGATCGGCAAAGGCGTGAACCCTGACGACCTCAAGAACACTGACTTCGACCTCCGGGGGTTGCTAGCGGCCTAGCGCATTCGCTACAGGCCGAGAACCTGTTTAGCGATAATATTGTGCTGAATTTCTGACGAACCGCCGGCGATGGTATAGCTCCTATGGTGATAGCGCCCAGAAGCCACATATTCCGCCCAAGGCGGTGTAACGGCGGGATGATCTCCTCGGCTGGTGTCCTGGGGTAGAGCCAGATAATCGATGAGGCGAAACAATAGCTCGTCTTGATCCTGCACCAGTTCACTGCCCTTGAGCTTGAGCATGCTTGGCTCCGCCCCAATCTGCGCCCCTGTATCCGCCTGGCTGAGGATTCGAAGGCTGGTCGTCTCAAGGGCCATTAAGCGGATTTCCAGGGCGGCGATTTCCGCCTCGGCCTCCGGGGGCAACTGAATGTCTTGCGCCTGCTGCAGGGCCAGAGCCTCCTTCAGTAGGCTCAAAATCCGCTTGTTTTCCGCCACTCGGGACACCATCAGGCGCTCATCTCCCAGCAGGCTTTTGGCCACGGTCCAGCCCTGATCCTCCTCGCCCAGGCGCTGCTGAACGGGCACGCGAACATTTTCAAAAAAGACTTGGTTCCACAGTCGCTTACCGTTAAACGCGTACAGGGGTTCAACGGTAACGCCCGGACTGGCCAGATCCATAAGTAAGAAACTGATGCCGCGCTGCTGCTGGACTTGATCATTGGTACGCACCAGACAAAAAATCCAGTCCGCAAGCTCCGCGCCGGAGGTCCATATTTTGGAGCCATTAATGATGTAATCGTCTCCATCTCGGTCTGCACGCGTGCGCAGGCTGGCCAGATCAGATCCGGCTTCGGGCTCTGAATAACCCTGACAAAACCACAGATCCGCATTGCGTATCTTTGGCAACAAATCAGCCTGCTGCCTCGCAGTCCCGAATTTAATGATGGCGGGCCCAACCATATTGAAACCAAAGCCCGACAGCGCGGGAGCATGAACCTCGCGGCAGGCCACATCAAAAATATGACGCTGAACTAAATTCTAGCCCGTGCCGCCAAGTGCCTTCGGCCACCCCGGTGCAGCCCAGCCCTGGGCGTTGAGCGTTCGGGTCCACTGGGTTAGCTCATCCTTGGCTACCGCCTGGCCCCGCCTTACCTTAGCGGCGATTTCCCAGGGCAGGTTGGCAGATAAAAAAGCCGCTACTTCGGCCTTAAACGCAAGCTGCTCCGAGGTTAGTTGATGTTGCATCGTCTCTCCTCCTAGACCCGATAATGACCGATGACACGGGGTTCCCCAAGCCCCGAAGTTCACGAGGCTTTGACCTGGTTAGGTGGTAGGCTTCCGCCATGCATACGACAACTATTGAAATCAGCAAGGAATACCTGCATTTCGCGGCGGCGCATTTCACTCTGTTCAGCGCCACGGATAGAGAAAACCTACATGGCCATAACTTTCAGGTCACGCTGGATGCAGAGGCGGCTATTCAGGCTGATGGGCTTACCTTCGATTACAACATTCTAAAAAAAGCCCTCAAGCAACTGTGCGATGACCTGGACGAGCAGGTGCTTATGCCCAGCGAGTCCCCCTATCTCGAGGTTGAACAGGGAGATGACTACACGGTGATCATCTTCAACGGCGAGCGTATTCCTTTTTTGCCCCGTGATCTGACCCTACTTCCAATCCGCAACGTCACGGTGGAGGAGTTAGCGCAGTATCTCCTCGGCACGCTGGTGGCGCGGGAGGAGATCGCCGTCCTTGATATTCAACACTTGGTGCTGCGCTGCGCATCCGGCGAAGGCCAGTGGGCAAGCGCCTCTTGGTCGACTCCGGGGAACCCTTAACCCAACTTCTACTTAGCAGGGGATTATCATGGCTCAAGCCATCATCACCGGCGCCAGCTCTGGTATCGGCTACGCTACCGCAGCAGCCTTTAGCGACGCGGGCTTCAACGTCATCAATCTTGCTCGTCGCGACTGTGATCTTCCAACGGTCAAAAACATAACCTGCGACCTCGCCAGAGAGGACTTTGTCGATCAAATCCATGCCGATCTTGATGACCTGCTACACCCCAATGAGGCCATTGTTCTCGTCCATAACGCTGCGGTCCTTGCTAATGACAGCGCGGCGGAGATCGACGCTCAGTCACTGCGGAACATTCTAGAGGTCAACTTGGTAGCACCGGCCCGACTCAATCAGCTCATCATCCCGAAGATGCACAGCGGCTCCGCCATCCTTTATGTTGGATCAACACTGGGAGAGAAGGCGGTGCCCAATAGCTTTAGCTATGTCACAACAAAGCACGCCAGTATCGGCATGATGCGCGCGACCTGCCAAGATCTGGTTGGCCGCGAGATTCACACGGCCTGTATCAATCCCGGCTTCACCAATACAGAAATGCTGCGGCATCACGTGCCGCCGGAGGTAATGCCCCAGATTGCGCAGATGAGCGCCTTCGGTCGCCTGATCGAGCCCGAAGAAATCGCCAAGGCCCTGCTTTTCGCGGCCCAAAATCCGGTCCTCAACGGCGCTGTTATCAACGCCAACCTCGGACAAATTGAACGCTAGGTTGCGGTCGCTTCCTCATTTTTGCCCAGACCGAGATAGGGGCGCAGGTAGCGCACCGCGAGATAGATGATGGGGGTATCGCAGGCTGCCACGATGACTTTAAAGACGTAGCCTGAGGCGATAAAAATCATCAGCTGAGGCCACAGCGGGGCCTCAGCGTCGATGGGCAACGCCTGTGCGTAGAAGTGGGTCACCAGGATCACGGCCGTAGTATCGACCACCTGACTCACCATGGTGGAGGCATTATTTCTCAGCCACAAATGACGGCCCTTTGTCAGGCGCTTCCAAAAGTGGAAGAGACGGACATCGCAGAGCTGGGCGATGAGATAAGCAATCATGGATGCGGCTACCGCCCCGAACGCATATTCCCGAATCTCAAAGAAGGGCGGCATACGGCCCGCTTGGTCAATTATTGGCTGTCCGTTGGCATCCATGCCGGTGCCTGGCAATACGCCCCCAAGCCAGAGCAAAAAGATTACCCAAACGTTGAGCAGCAGACCGATCCAGACTAGGTCCCGCGCTTTCTTCTCACCGAACAGTTCACTGATTAAATCTGTGCAGATGAACGTGACCGGATAGGGCAACACGCCGATGGCGACAACCATGGGGATGGTGAGGCCAAAGACGCTAAAGGATAGGTCGAGAAACCGGCTGATGCCGAGAATATTTAGCATGGTCAGCGTGCCTAGGAAAAATCCTGCAAGGAGTAGAAACAGGCGCTGTCGACGCTGGTTATACACTTCGGTGGAGACGCTCATGCTAAGCCCCTAGGCGCTCGGGCCCTTTGTTTTTTTGATGACGAAAGCGCGATGCTAGGTCAGCCAGTGTTGGTTGACGCAGTTATCCAAAATCCCCTTGTCGAGGTAATTCAGGATCGTTTTGCCACCCTTGAAGCGCATATCGTAGACACTTTCTGGGGTAAAGAAAGCAGAATGAGGCGTGATCAAAAGTCGATGATCTATCCACTCATCTCCGTCGGCCCACGCCCTAATCAAGGGGTGATTTGGATTGGCTGGCTCTTCGGGAAGCACATCTACGCCACAGGCTTGAATCATCTCCTCTTTCATCGCGTGATGCAGCGCATCCAGATCAATGATGGGGCCTCGTGCCGTATTAATTAAAATCAGCCCGGCTTTGGATTGGGCCAATATCGCTAGGTTGATCATCTTTTCGGTGCTTTTGGAGAGCGGCGCATGCAGGCTAACCACATCGCTTTGGGCAAAGAGTTCGCCCAGGGCGTCTACCCGCCGAATACCGATAGAGAGTTCCGCCCCGCTCTCTCGATGGGGATCAAACATCACCACATCCATCCCAAAGGCTTTGGCACGAAGCGCTGCGGCGGTGCCGATGCGACCGAGCCCAACCACCCCAAACGTGCAGGTCGAAAGACGCTTGCCGAAGGGATTCAGTGCCGGACGCCATCGCCCCCTGGGGTCCTGTTTTAACTCTCTGGTGTGAAAGGTAATCCCCTTCATAAGGGAAAGCATCAGCGCGATAGCGTGGTCAGCCACTTCTTGGGTACCGTAATCGGGCACGTTGCACAGCGGCACACCCCGTTCCCCCCAGGCGGCTCCGTCAATGTTGTCGAACCCCACCTTGGGAGTCAGGAAAATGCGGCACTTGGCCATCTGCTGCCGATATTCTTCCGGGATATCGTTAACGCTCACAACGGCATCGCAGTTCGCCCACTGGTCCTCCGTTACCTCCGTGAAGCGCTCACAAAACTCTGCCTGATGGCCGGCGATGCTTTGTTCTTCTATGTGTCGTCCTTCAGGCCAGCGCATGGCGGGCCATAAAATTCGATAACCCATGCAGTCTCCCCTGGAATATCCTTTTCGCCTTAGGTAAGCCTAACTCTGGCCGCACATATTACCGATCGACCAAGGTTTCAGCCAGCAAGGTGGCGCTACGTCGGTGCGCGGGCGCATCCACACCCGGTAGGCGCAGGCGTGTGGCAATCAGATGGGTCATGCCCAGCCTTTCGCGATACCTTGCAACCCCCTCGCGAACGAATTCGGGGTCACCAATTAACGCCCAGTCATCCAGCGTCTCGCCCGGCAGCAAGCGAGTATTCTCATACTCCGCCTGCATGCGTTGGCGAAGATTCGCTACCTGTGCCGGATCCTCACCCACAAATATTGTGCGCATCAGGGGCACGGTAGAAGACCTTTGGTGCCCTGCCGCCTGCGCTGCTGCCGCGTGAACGTCGTAATTACCTACCAGGGTGCCCAAGCTCTCCATCGGGGAACTCAAATACGGTAGCCCCAGGGTTCCCGCCTGGGCTAGGGCCTTGGGTCCAAAGGCGGCAACCCACAGGGGCGGATGGGGGCGCTGCACCGGCAGCGGATGAACGGCAACTGCGTGGGCAGGGTCCCCGTCCAAGGAGATGGCTTCGCCAGCCCAAGCCCGCTGCATCAACTCCAAAGTCCACGCAAAAATGCGCCGCTTCTCTTTGATAGGCACCTGAAAAGCCTGCAGCATTTGGGGCGTATAGCCCCGGCCCATACCCAGAAGGACTCGGCCCTCACTAAGCTGATCCAGCACGGCCACCTGCTCTGCAGCCTGCAGCGGATTGCGCAGCGTGATCAAAAAAGACGTCGTGCCCAGGCGAATGCGCTGGGTCACCCCGGCCGCCGCAGTAAGCATCATCAACGGGTCAGGCAAGGCGTGTGGCGCGAAATGGTTTTCCGGCAGCCAGAAGGAGTGGTAGCCAAGCTGCTCCGCAAAGCTCGCCTGCTCGCCAATGCTTTGAGCGGTAGCGCCGACGAGCTGCCAAGGGGTAATGCCGAGATGCAGGCGCTGAGGCGCAGGGCCCCCCTCAGTCACGCGCCACCGCGTGGCATCATCAAGATTGCTTTCATGGTCGCCCTTACTGCGCTGAGGTGCTGCCGATGGGCAAAATCCTGATAAAGGGGATCATTCTCTAGAAGCAAACATCGGCGCGGCTCATCCTCTCCCGGTAGTTCACTTTGGCATGAGAAGCGCGTTCGCTCGCCGAAATTGTTGCCCGCAACGCCATAGTTGCCAAATCCCTGGGCATCCGTCGCCGGCTCCCAGAATGCCGTCCAGTATGCGGGCATACCGTCGATGGGTGCTCTTACCTCTCTAAGCGTCTGTGTCGCGGTATCGTGCAGCAGCCGGTTGATCCCGGCTTTAAAACTCTGCCCATCCTGCTCAATCCCTTGCGCCATCAGTTCAGAACAGACAGTCGTGAGCGCGCGTTCTATTCGATCCACATCCACCGGGAAGCGATCAAAGCGGTCAACAAAGGAGAGGCGCCACCAGCGGCTGGTAAAAACCGGCACCACGTGGGCTGGCGAACTGACTTCCTGAATGTAGCTTATCAGGCTACCAAAGGCCTTGAGCCTATCCTGTCGATTGTCTGCCTCTGCATGATCCTCTAGCAGGCGAGAAAAGTGATTGTTAAACCGTGTATCTATGATCCCGAGGACTGCATCGGTTTTATCCTGCTGGTGATTCAGGTAGTTCCAGCGAAACATTTTGACGAAAAAGTTGCTCTTAGCCTGTGAGAGGTTAGCGCGCACAATGTAGCGTGCGTCCAGGGCAGAAAGCCCGACGCGTTGATCAGCCGGCAGCATCGCATCACAGCGACTAATCTGCTTGGCAGCGAGAAAGGTCAGCTGCTGGTGCAGATCATTCTGATAGCCATAGACGTAGGAACTATGACTGGCCGCCAAAATAAGGAGGCTGCTCGCTAAGCGCATAAACCACTTCATCGGTCTCGAGACTTTCCAATAGTTGTTGGATGGATTGACCAAGCCCAGGCCATACCGTGTGAGGGATAAGCTGGGAGGCCGGTTTTAACACAAATAGTCGATCCGTGGCTCGCGGATGCGGCAATGTAAAATGCTCGCTTTGACGCCTCTCGCTGCCGAAGAGCAAAAGATCTAGGTCTAGCTCTCTCGGCGCATTACGCTGATAGCGCTCAGCACGACCAAACTCTCGCTCCAGGGTTTTAAGACGAGACAACAACATTTCAGGGGTCAGATCAGGGAGCGCATCAAAAACCACGGCAGCGTTGATGAAATCTCCTGATTCCGGAGGGCAGTTCACCGGCGATGTCCGCCACAAAGAGGAGCTGCGGACACTTCCTGGCTGGGCCAGCCGCGCGAGCGCGTGCATCGCGGCGATGACAATCTCCGTTGATTCTCCCTGATTTGAACCCAACCCAACTAACACCATGTTTTGATATATCTCACCGTTTGCGGGCAGGTCAACTTGCCTTGTCGCGTCTCTGAAAGTATCCGACCCATTTACAATGATAACAGCAGGTGATCGGCGCACGAGCGATTATCGCGGTAGTAATCATGAGAGTCCTTTGGCAACATCACCAAACTTTACGCAAGGGGATCACTATGAAGGCTGCCGTTCTCAGAGAAATAAACAAACCGCTTGAAATCGAGGACGTTCAGCATGGCGACCCAGCTCCCCGTGAGGTTTTGATCAGGACCGTGGCCGCAGGCGTCTGTCATTCGGACCTTCATTTTCAGGACGGTTCCTACCCCCATATGCTCCCGGCCATTCTTGGCCATGAGTCTGCTGGCGTCGTCGAGGCTGTGGGCTCGGATGTGACCTACGTGAAGCCCGGTGACCATGTGATTACCTGCTTATCCGCCTTTTGCGGTCATTGCGAACACTGCCTCACCGGGCATATGTCGCTCTGCAACGAACCGGAGCTGCAGCGCCCTGAAGAAGAGCCCAGTCGCCTTGCCAAGAGCGGCGAGCAAATTTCCCAGTTCCTCAATCTTTCCTCCTTCGCAGAATACATGCTGGTGCACGAACATACGGTGGCCAAGATTCGTGACGATATGCCCCTGGATATTGCAGCGCTAATTGGCTGTGGTGTAACGACCGGGGTAGGCGCGGTGATCCATACGGCTAAGGTCGAACCGGGCAGCACGGTGGCCGTTATTGGCTGCGGCGGCGTCGGTCTCTCTGCGATCAATGGCGCGCATCTAGCCGGTGCCGCTCGAATCATCGCCATCGATATGGTCGCCAGTAAGCTTGAGCTTGCACGCAAGTTCGGTGCCACGGACGTTGTCAATGCCAGCGAGGTTGATGCGGTGAAGACCGTTCGAGCACTGACCTCCGGGGGCGTGCACTATTCCTTCGAGGCCATCGGCTTGGCCAAGACGGCGCAGCAGGCGTTCAAAATGCTTGGCTTTGGCGGCACGGCAACCATCATTGGCATGATCCCAGTGGGCACTCAGGTGGAAATACACGGCCCGGAATTTTTGATGGAGCGCAAGATGCAGGGCTCAAACATGGGCTCCAACCGATTTCGCGTCGACATGCCTCGATTTGTCGACCTATACCTGCAGGGTCGATTGCACCTTGATGAGCTGATCTCCAAGCGGATTCGCCTTGAAGATGTCAACGAGGGCCTAGAGGCACTCAAAACCGGTGAGGTGGCACGCAGCGTGATTATGTTCGACTAGCAAGGGCTAGCGGATCACCACATAGTAAAAACGGCCATTGCGAAAAATTCGCAACAGGAGCTGGCGCTGGGACTGGCGCAGCACGTCGCGAAGAGCCGCAATATTTGCCACCGAGCGACGGTCGGCAGCCACGATGACATCGCCAGGCCGCAGGCCGGCTCTGTAAGCAAGACTGCCACTGCTGACCTCCGTGGCCACCACGCCAGCCCCTCCGCTGGCGTCGTCGGGGTTCCTTAGATTCTGTAGCTGAACCCCACGAAGCCAGGGCGATAGCCGCTGGCCCGCCAGGGTCTCCTGGGCATCCGCCTCAATGCGGAGCACCGTCGTGCGCCGCTCCCCCCGGCGAATGTAGCTTACGTCGAACTCGTCCCCGATAAACATGATCGCCGCTTGGCTGGAGAAATCTGCAACGGTGGAGATACTCTTTTGACCCATACTCGTGATGACATCTCCAGGCAGCAGCCCCGCTTTTTCCGCTGAGCTTCCAGCCTCTACATCCACCACCACAACGCCCCGAGGTGCTCCAATATCCGTCAACACCCCGAAAGCCTCGGCCAGCTCCCGATTGAGAGGCTGCACTACGGCACCCACAAAGCCTCGATTGACCTCGCCCTTGGCGATGAGCTGCTCGGCAACCGCGCGCACCATATTCGATGGGATGGCGAAACCAATGCCGATATTGCCGCCACTGGGCGCAAAGATAGCGGTATTGATCCCTACCAGTTTGCCGCTCAAATCCACCAGCGCCCCGCCGGAGTTGCCTGGATTGATCGGCGCGTCAGTTTGAATGAAGTCCTCGAACCCCTCGATGCCCAATCCGCTTCTCCCCAGAGCGCTCACAATGCCGCTGGTCACGGTCTGATTGAGTCCAAAGGGGTTGCCGATGGCTACCACGAAATCACCCACCCGAAGTGCCCCGCTGTCGGCATAGGTGATGGCCACCAGTTCATCAGCTTCCACCCTAAGCAGCGCCAAATCCACCTGGGGGTCCAACCCCAACAGCTCAGCCTTGAGGTTTCGACCATCCGCAAGGCCTACGCTGATTTCGTCGGCACCTTGAACTACGTGGTTGTTGGTAACGATATAGCCAAGCTCGGCATCGATGACCACCCCGGAGCCGGCACTCTGAGTGCGGCGATAGCGCCGTCGTCCCTCGGGAATATTAAAAAAGCGCCTGAAAAAAGGGTCCTCCAGCAGGCGATTTCGCTCCTGCACCGTAGATCGCGTCGCGATATTGACCACGGCTGGGTTCACTCGCGCTAACATCCCGGCAAGGCTGGGCAGAGGCTGGGTGGTGCTGTCCTCGGCGGGCACCGCCAACGGTAAGGCGGCCACGTTAACCGGTGCCGCCGTGACCAGAAGGCTCACGAGCAGTAA
>MDTB01134531.1_pt1 | contig 24356 bp, 24 predicted proteins | sample 811161 | NCBI WGS metagenome assembly MDTB01 (sample SAMN05326650, study PRJNA326480) | marine metagenome | isolation source: seawater | place: Mediterranean Sea | collected 2009
AAAGTACCATCGGCGCATAAAGGCTTGACTTCCGAGTTCGGAATGGGATCGGGTATAACACTCTAGCAATAATTACCGGCAGATGGTTTATACTTATTTAAAAAAAAATGTAAATGACTAAAAAACATCATAATCATAGCTATATTTAAAAAAATGAAAGAAAATTTATTTTATTGGGGGCCTTTTTTAGATAGAGATATCGGGACTAAAAAAGCAATTTTTAATTCTGCCTTATCAATTAACAAATATTCAAAGAAATTTAATTCAAAAATTATTAATACTATTGGCGAGTGGGATAATGAGGAAAAAAATAATTTGGTAAAATATATCAACCTTAATAACAAAATTTTTGAAAAATTACCAAAATATAGTTTTGTAAAAAGTAGGGTATCTTTTTCGATAATTTTTTTTAAATGTTTTTGGCCTCTTAAAAAGTTATTGAATGAAAAAAAACCCAAATATCTAATAATTCATTTGATGACAAGTATTCCATTTGTATTATTTCTAATTTTTGATTTTCAAACTAAAATATTGTTTAGAGTTTCTGGTAGACCCAAATTAAATTTTTTAAGAAAATTTTTATGGAAAATTTCTAATAAAAATATTGCGATGGTTTTTTGTAATACCGCCGAGCAAAAAAAAGAGTTAATATCAAAAAATGTTTTTCCCGAAAATAAAGTTAAAGTTTTATATGATCCAGTTTACTCAATTGAAAATGTATTAAGGCAAAGGAGATTAGGTTTACTTGATAGTAATTTTGAAAAAAATAATATTATAATGGTAGGTAGATTAACTAGACAAAAAAATTTTGAAATTTTCATTAAAGCATCTGAACAATTATATAAAAAAAACTTACTAAAATTTAATACTTATATTTTTGGTCATGGTGAAGATAAAGAAAAATTAGAAAAATTAATAAAAAAACTTCAACTTGAAAAAAAAATTTTTCTAATGGGTAGTAAAAAAAATATCCACAAGTACTATTCACAAAGTAAGCTATTCATCTTAACTTCGTTGTGGGAAGATCCAGGATTTGTTTTAATCGAAGCAATCCTCAATGACCTACCAATAGTTTCAAGTAATTGTAAAAATGGTCCAAATGAAATAATTAAAGGAAATGATGGAGGTATTTTATTTGAAAATAACAATATAGATGATTTAAGAAATAAAATAATTAAATTTTTAAATTTAAGTGAGAAAGAAATCAATAAGAAAAAAATTATTTCAAAAAAGAATATTAAAAAATATTCTTTATTTAGACACTTTAAATTATTAGAAAATTATATAAGCAGTAATTCAAAGTTATGAATGAAAAAAAATTAATAAATAAAGATAATTTTATTTTATTATTTTTTTCGTTATTACCTGTTTCATTTATCATTGGTAATGCAATTTTAGAACTTAATATAATTTTTATTACTCTTTTTTTTTCTCAACGAAATACTTAGAGATCAAAAGTACTTATATCAATTTCTAAAGAGTAGATTATTTCTTATATTATCAATTTTATGGATATATTTAATTTTTAATTCTCTAATTGGTATCAATTATGAAAATTCTTTAAGGAGGGGTGCATTTTTTTTTAGATATATTTTTCTTGTTTTTGCATTGATATACTTTTTAAAAAACGAAGCGTTAAGAAACAAAGTAATTAATTTTTGGACTTTAATTTTATTAATAGTTTCGTTTGATATATTTTTTGAATTTATTTATGGACAAAATATTCTTGGGTTTGAAAGCCCAATGAAGAATGAGAGAATTGTGAGTTTTTTTCAAGATGAATTAATCGTTGGAAGTTATTTATCAACATTTTTATTTATTATAGTAGGTAGATTTTATTTCGATGAAAAAAAGAATTTGTCGATTATCTTGTTTTTAATTTTTTTTATTTCTATATTAGTTACTGGGGAAAGATCTATTTCACTAAAACTTTTATTCTCAGTATTTTTAATTATTTTTTTTGTTTTAAATAATTATAAATTAAAGATATTGGCTTTAATATCCTTAATTTTATTAATTATTTTAACACTATCTACTGGAAAATTGAGCAATAGATACAAAAATACATTTCAGAGTATAAATAAAAGTTTTGATAATCAAAACTTGTATCTAAATATTTTAGAAACAAAATATATTAATCAATCTTTATTTTCTTATGAAATACTTAAACAAAGAATTTTTTTTGGTGTAGGAACCAAAAATTATTTAAAAGCCTGCAGCGAATTGAAAACAACATCTGATAGAGAAATTATAAAAGAAAAAGTTGATTACTGTTATACTCACCCACATCAATTTTATTATGAGTTTATTTCAGAACATGGAGTTTTGGGAACTATAATTATTTTATCGTTAATTTTTACCTTTTTTTTTACAAATAAAAGCAAAGTTATGGATAAAGAAAAGCAACGTAAACTTTTTATATTCAAAATTTATATTATTATTTCATTAGTCCCAATAATCCCAACTGGAAGCTTCTTTTCAAGTTTAAATCTTTTTCAATTTTTTTTAAATTATGCGTTATATTATGTTTATTCTAATAGTATTGATCCGCTTTCTAAAAATTAAAATTTTTAATTACTAAACAAAAGATCTAAAAAATTTATAAATAAAATACAAAACTTTTAATCTAACATTGGCAAACTCTTTTATTTTACCAAAAAAATTAGACTCAAACATATTATCAAAAAAATAAATTTCCTTATTTGACTCATAATTTAAGTCTTTATTCTTTTCCTCTGAGATAATAAAATTTATCAGTATTCTATTTTTGAGAGAATTATTTTTTGTCCCTCTGTGCCAAATAAATGCTTCTCTAACAAATATATCTCCTTTGTTAAGAGATAATTGATATTTCTTTTTAAAAAAGTATTTAAAAAGAAATTTCCAATACGGTAATTCTTCAATATGAGATTTCTCATAAAGTTCAGTTGGACCATTGTCTTTATCAATATTATCCAAGCATAATGAAATTATTATTTTTCTTGGTTTTTTTTTTCCATCAGTGTGAAATAACTGATTATGACTATTTGGATGTGCAAACAATAAATTTCCCCCACAAAATACACTATACTCGTTATCTTTAAAATCAGTTAGATCAGAAATTAGTTTGTTTATATTTTTTTTTTTTAGGTAAGACCAAATTTTATCACCTTTATGACCTAGATTAATATTTATGTTACCGATTAAATTTCCTCCTAAATTTTTAATTCTTTTTTTTTCAAGAAAAAATTTTTTATTAATTTGATCGTTAAGTTCTTTACATAATTCAAAAAAATTATCATCATCGATAAATCTATTAATTTTAATAAAACCTAGATTTTCAAATTTTTTTTTGATATCGTTATAATTTATCATTTTAGTATGTACAAAACTCCGATCATATTTTTAACATATAAAAGACCTGAAGAAACAAAAAAGATTTTGGGAATTTTTTTAAAGATTAAGCCAAAGAAATTATATATTTTTCAAGATGGTCAAAAATTAGATTTTAATAAAAATGAAAAAAATAACCATAAACAAACTTCAAAAATAATACAAAATTTTTCCAAAATAAAAGCAAAAAAGTTTTTTTTTTCAAAGAATATAGGTCAAAAATATATTGGCTTTAAAATTTTGAATAAAGTTTTTAAATATGAAGAAAAGGCAATTATACTTGAGGATGACTGTATACCTGAATTTGGTTTTTTTAGATTCTGTGATTTAATGTTAAAAAAGTATAATTCTAGAAAAAATATTGCTCATATCTCTGGATGTAATCTTTACTACGGAACTTCAATAAGAAAAATAACTAAAGGAGATTATTTATTTTCTAAATATCCTCATTTTATGGGATGGGCAACATGGAAAGATAGGTGGAAAAAATATTATGACCCCAATATCAAAGATTGGCCATCTAAGAAAAAATATTTTTTAAATAATTGTAAATTAAAAGAGGGAGAGAAAAGATATTTTTCATACTATTTGGATAAAATATATGATGGGAAGCAAATTGCATGGGATACTCAGTGGCTTTATTATAATATTTTGAACAACCTCAAAACAATTGTGCCGACTGTAAACTTAATCAAAAATATTGGTTTTTATAGTTCACCCACAGGTAAAGGTACAAAAAAATTCAGAAATCTAGCAACAAGAAATATGATTTTTCCTATTAAAGAAAATAATACGGAGAAAATTTGTAAAAAATATGATGAGTATTTATATGAGTCATTTTATAATAGACAAAACTTAATAATTAGGATTTTCAAAAAAATAAAGATTATTTTAAAGCCATTAATTTTTTTTTATAGAACTTAACCCTAACGGTTTTAGCGTTTGGTTTAAATCCTTTAATTCGTATTTGATTAATTAATTTTCTAAGATCTTTTTCTATTTTTGTAAATTTAAAACTTTTGAAATATCTTCTAAAATTTTTACTTCCTACATTATAATTACGATGGTCTTTATTGCTTAAATTAAATTTAATTAAACTTTTAGGTTTATTAAGTATTTTAACAATTTTTTTTGATAAACTATCTATATTTGTGCTGAAAGCTAAGGCATTAACAATAAATGAGTCAGAATTCTTTTTTATTATGTATTCGTACATTCTTGAAACGTCGTTTACTGACAAAAATGGTCTAGACTGTTTCCCATCACCATCAATTGTAATTTTTTTATTATTTAAAAGAAGATAAGAAAAAACATTAATTACTAAATCAAGTCTCATAGAATTAGAAAATCCATATAGAGTTGCATTTCTAAGGATATTAACTTTAAAATTTTTCGATCTAAGTTTATAAATTTTTTTCTCAGCGTTATACACAGCTTTGGCATAACAACTCAAAGGATTTATCTTGGATTTTTCATAAACTTTTTTTTTATTAAAACCATAAATTGAACAAGAGGAATTGAAAATATATCTTTTAACACCTGATTTTTTAGCAAGCATTGCAAACTTATATCTTGCACTGTAGTTTATTTTTGTTGAATAATTTTTGTTTAAATCTGAAGAGGGGTCATTTGCGATTCCCGCAACATCACATATAGTATCTATATTTTTAAGATCTTCTTTTTTGACATCTAAAATATTTTTTTTTTTAAATATAAGTCTGTTATTATTCTTAATTTTTTTTCTATTTTTTAGTATCCAATCAAAATAAAATAAGTCATAAATTGTAACATGAAAATTTTTTAATAATATTTGTGTAAGTTCAGTACCAACATAGCCTGCTCCACCTACTATTAATATTTTTTTCATTGAATTTATTAATTAAGATAACTAATTTTATAACTTATAAATAATGAAAAATAAATCAAAATTCTATTTAAGCTTTCTTAAAAAAAAATTTCTTGAGAAAGAAATTAATCAACTAGCAAAAAAATACATTAAAGAAAGATATATTAGATTAGCTACAATCTCATACGATGGCATAGCTAATTATACTAATATTTATGGTTTCTATGAAAATGAAATCATAAATATTTTAATTAAAATTTTCAAAAGAAATAATATTACCAATGTATTTCTGGATGTTGGTGCAAATTACGGTACTTATAGTGTCTATCTCTCAAAATATTTTAAGAAGATTATAGCATTTGAAGCAGATCCTAGAATATATAAATTATTAGATTTTAATACTGAAAATTTTCCTAACATTCATTGTTTAAACTATGCGGTATCAAATAGCAAAGGCTCAAAAAAATTTTATATAGACTTTAAAAATTTTGGAGCGAATTCTTTAATAAAAAAAAGGTTCAATAAGATTATTCAAGTTAAATCGAATACTCTTGATAAATTAATCAAAAAAAAAACTTTAAATAATTCTTTTGTAAAAATTGATACAGAGGGAAGTGAAATTTTAGTTTTAAAAGGTATGAAAAAAACTTTAAATTCAAAAAATTTGATAATCGGAATTGAACAATTAAAAGAGGAATTTTTTATAAAAAAAAATATCTATACATCTAAATGTTTAGAGCTCTTAAAAAAGAAAGGATTTAATTTTTTTTATGAAATTGAAATCAAAGAATGGAGGTTTGAATACCCCTATTTTTCAAAATTTTTCAAACTAATGGAGATGTTTTTTTTTATAAAACCCTATGTAGATGTTAAATTAAAAAGAATAAATTTTTTTAAAAAAAAAATCTATCAACAAATTATTTGTTCAAAAAAAGATATCGCTAATATTTAACAATTTTTGGAATTGGAAAAGGCCTAATAAACATAAATTTATTATTTATTCTTTTACACTTAATCTTAATACTATCGAAGAAATTCCAAGCTAATATTATAATGTAACCACTTTTTAAGTTTTTTAAATAAGTTGAATTTTTGATAATAATTCTTTTCCCAGGAACAAATCTGTTTTGTTTTAGTTGATTATCATCAATTACAACTTTAAGATCTTTATTGGTTAAATCCAAAACATGGCTTAAGGTCGTTAATTTCGCTGGTGCACCATATCCAATTATATCTAAGCCCTTATTTTTTAACTTATCTAAAATTATTCTTAATCTTTTTTTTTGATTTAATATATCCTTATAAAATTGAATATAAGTCTTTACACTAAAAACCTTATTATCTAATTCTTTTTTAATCTGTAAGGATATTTTTTTTTTATTTACTTTTTTTGAATTTTTATGACAAATGTAAATTCTTATTGATCCTCCCTGAGCATCTATCAAATCGAAATCAAAAATCTCTAATCCAAATTTTTGAAAAAATTTAATTAATGGGTTTAGACTATGATAACTCATATGTTCATGATAAATTGTATCAAATGTTTTCTTCTTAAGAACAGTTAACAAATATGAAACTTCAATGATAAAAACACCTTTTTGAGATAATAAATTTTTTATACCAGCAGTAAAATTTTGTAAATTTGGTGAGTGAGCAAATACATTGTTTGCAGTTATTAAATCAAATTTTCCATATTTTTTTTTTAATTTTTTGCTAAAAGTATTTGAAAAATAACCTGTGTTAAAATCAATTTTTTTATTTATGTTAAATTTTTTTTAAATTTTTAGCAGGGTCTACTCCCACAACTGTTTTAAAGTTTTTCTTTATAAAAAAATTTAGAAATGTTCCATCATTGCAAGCAATATCTAAAATTGATGATTTATAATTTAAATTTAATTTTTTAATAACTCTATCAGCATATGTTTTAAAATGATTTACTAAAACGTTAGAAGTCCCTGAGACATAAAGATAATTGTCAAACATAAGTTTTGGATTTATTAATTCTTTTAATTGTAAATGACCACAATTTTTACAAAGAACACAACTTAAATTAAAATATATTTCTTTTTCTAGTTTTGTCTTAGGATATGAATTTGCTAGTGGTGTCTTCTTGAAATTTATAACTTTTTTAATATTTTTGGATGAACATAAAACACAAGTCTTTTTTATAATAATTTTTTTCTTATTAAAATTTATTTTATCTTCATTGATCATCATTAATTGTATTCTTTAATCTGTATTCTTAAGATACCCATCAAACAACCTATCACTCTTGTCATGTACATAATAGATTTAAAAAAATCTTTTTTATTTAAAGATATTGCTTTAATCAAATGTATAAAAGAATAGGTAAAATCTTTCAAAATTTTAAAAAAAATAAAAAAATTTCCTACAGCAAAACCATATAATTTTTTATATATAATATTTGATGATGCTCCATATCTTAAATTTCTTTTAAAAAACCAATTAAAGTTTTCTCTCTTTTTATCTCTCAACTCATAGACTAACGCTTTCTTGTTCCAAATAATTCTTTTACCAATTTTATTTAACTGTAAAAAAAATAATTGATCTTCACCTCCTATTTGGTTTAGTTCTTTTTCGAATATAAATGAATTTTCTATAGCTTTTTTCCTGAAAATAATATTATTAGTTGAAGCCCATCTAATTTGTAATTTGTGTGTCTCATGTCTTTCTAGAACTTTCATGTATATATTGTTTGAAACCGAAATCTGGGGACCTGAAACAATATCAATTTTTTTTTCTCTGATTAGTTCAATCATTGATTTCAACCATTTCTTATCAACATAACAATCATCATCAAAGAAAGAGGCATAACTGAATTTTTTATTTCTTAAGATCTCAAGAACCTTGTTTCTTGAGTCAGATATCCCCACAAGTTTTTCTTGATAAAATCTAATGTTTAGTTCTTTTTTAAATTTTTTTTAGAATCTCATTATAATTCTTGTCATCACTAGATATGATTAAAGTCTCTATTTTAAAGTCTAATAAGTTACTTAAATTAGAAATTGAGGATAATGTTTCAACTAATTTTTTTTTTCTATTCTTGGTACAAATACAAAAAATTATCTTATCTCTCATTTTTTTAAGATTTTATATGATGATAAATAAACTATTAAATTAATAAGTAGGATAATTAATAACATAAAAGAATTTTTGTAAAAAAAGATTGAAAACCCAAAAATAATAAGATTGAATAAATTTATTGAATTAGCAGCAATTAAATTTGCCTGATAGTTATTTTTAATTTTTTTTTTTAAAAAAATATAAAAATAATGATGTAGGTGATTATTGTCTGGCTTAGTTGGATTATATCTTAATTGCAGTTTTCTAATGATTGAAAATAAAGTTTCAAATGCTGGATACCACAAAATTACAACTATAAACAAAACAGATAGATCTTTTATATCATTATAAAAATCAATACATACATATCCAGCTAAACACGAAACAGCGTAGGCACCAGAGTCACCTAAAAAACTTTTGTTGAAAAAGTTAAATAATAAAATTACAGAAAGTATCAATATTATACTAATTAAAAATTCTACATCATAACTAATATTAAAAATTTTTATTAAAATAATAATACTTGAAAAAACTAAAACATAATAACCAATCATAAGTGTATTCAACCCATCAAAAAAGTTCGATCCATTTATTAAAACTAAAATGCAAAGCACTGAAAATAAAAGACTTATATATTTATTTTTTAAGAATATATCTAAATATTTTAAATCAGTAGAACTTACACCTAAATCTAAGGTATAAACAAAATAAGAAATTATTAAAAATTGTAATAGAAATCTTAATGATGGTAAATTTAAAATTTTCAAATCTGAAATTATTCCAACAAAAAAGATTAAAAAAATAAATAATAATAAACCAATACTCGCATCACAAAAAAAAATAAACAATAATAAAAAAACTATTCCACCAGATAGTACGATATTATCATTTAAATTGACAAAATTTTTATGAGAAGAGTATTTAGGATCATCAAAAAGTAATTTTTTTTTTAATAAAATTTTATTAATCAAATGATGTGTTATTATGCCAATGAAAAACTTAGCTAATATCATAAATATTTTTTTTGCTTAATCTTTTTTAAAATATAATAAATTGAAAGTCTTATTACATAAAAAAATGTAATTAAAAAATTTTGTTTTTCAGCTTTGTTAAAAACTATGAAGGCGTCAGTTAATTTTTGTATGATATTACTTGATAAAGAGTTTTCTGTTTTTCTCCATTTTAAGAGCTTATTATTAATCCCATAAATCACTACTCTTTTTGAAATTTTTAACCAAAGTAAAAAATCCTCTTTTGTTTTTGTATTTCCAAATTTTAAGGATCCTTTTAGTAATGAACGTTTAAGTATTACAGATGATAATGCTATATCACATGACCTTAGTAAATCATTATAAGTTAAAGTTTTTTTTACAACCATCTCACCTATAATTTTGTTTCGGGTATTTATCAAATTGTAATCTGTATGAGAAAAATAAAAATTTTTTTTTCTCATTACATTTAATTGAATTTCAGATTTTTTTTTATGCCATACATCATCAGCGTCACAAAAAGCTATATATTTTGATTTTGAATTTTTAATACCAATATTTCTTGATTTGCCTACACCTAAATTTTTTTTATTAATGATTATTTTGTATTTAATTTTATTTTTAATAATTCTTTTAATATATGAAATATCGGACTTATCTGTTTGATCATATATAATTATTAACTCATGGTTTTTGAAACTTTGATTTATAATCGATTCCAAAGTTTGTTTAATATATTTTTTCTTTTTAAAATAAGGAAGAATTATTGATAGATACATAAGTTATTTATACAAAATTAAGATAAGTATTTATAATATACTGAAGAAATAACATTAAAAATATGTCTATTATTTGATATGAAAAAAAAAATTATTTTTTTTTGTCCAGCTATTGGAATAGGTGGTGTTGAAAAAAACTTATATAAAATAGTAAATTTTTTTGCAATTAAAAACCAAATTGTATATTTGATTACTTTTCGAAAGAATAATACTCAAAAAAAATTTCATAAAAATGTTAAAATTATTGATAGCACTTTTTTTGGGAATTTTCCTTTACCAAATTTTTTGAAAATTTTATTTTGCTATCTAAACTATTTTTGGAAGTTCGGATTCAAGAAAAATTTGTTGTTTGTGTCTTTCCAATCTAATTTATATTTTATTTTATTAGCTAAATTTACACAGAATAAGATTATAGCACGATCTAATGCTGCTCCAAATTATTATATATCAAATAGATTTAAAAAAAAAATATTTCAAATTATATACAAAATGGCTGATAAAATAATTGTTAATAGTAAAGAATTTAAAAAAATATTTATTAAAACTTTTAAAGTAAATCCAATTGTAATTTATAATCCCACTTATAATAAAAAAGATCAATTTAAATTTAAAAATGTTATAAAAAAAAATATTATTCATTTTCTAAATGTAGCTAGACTTACTGATCAGAAAAACCATATGATTATGTTAAAGGCTTTTAAAGAAATTAAAAATATAAATTATAAACTTAAAATTATAGGCAATGGTTTAGAAGAAAATAATTTAAAAAGATACATACTAAAAAATAATTTACAAAATAACATTCAAATAGTAAAAAATATTTCAAACTCTATAAAATATCTAAAAAAATGTGATGCATTCATTTTGACTTCTAAATTTGAGGGTTTGCCTAATGTATTAATTGAAGCACAAATGATGAAAAAATTTATAATTTCATCGAATTGTCCAACTGGACCCAAAGAAATTCTGATGAATGGTGATGCTGGTTATTTATTTAAGAACAATAATTACAAAGACTTAAAAAAAAATATAATCAGATTCATTCAAAAAAAAAATTCTGTCGATATTAAAAATAAAATTAAAATTGGTTACAAAAATCTATATAGATTTGAAGAAAAAACAAATTTAGAAAAATACTATAAAGAAATTATGACCTTATGAAAAAAAATCTTATATTTTTTATGTCTGATTTTTCATTTGGAGGAGCAGGAAATTCAATTTCTAAACTTTGTTTAAATTTATCAAAAAAAAATTATAAAATTTCAATTATCTGTATAGGTAAATGTGGATACAGTAAAATTTTTAAAAAAAATAATATTAGAGTCTATGAGTTAAATAGTAAGAAATTAATTTTTTCTATTTTTTTAATAAGTAATTTACTAAAAAAAATTGTTAAAAAAAAATATAAAAATATTTTAATCTCAAATATTCATTATAATAATGTAATCTTAACTTTAATTGCTAAAAGAATTAATAATTTAAAGACTGTTTTAGTTGAAAGAACTCCTTTAGAGGAATTAGATATATATTTTTCAAATATTGATTATTTGAAAAAGAAGATACTTAAATTTTTAGTTAATTTAGTTTATCCTCTATCTGATATTATTATTGCTAATTCGGTGGGTATTAAGAAAGGTTTTAATAATTCTTTATTAAATAAAGTAAAAGTAATATATCCACCATCTCTGGATAAATTAAATAAATCAACAAAAAAAATACCAAAAAAAAATGTATTTAAAGCCGTTTGTTTTAGTAGATTATCAAAAGAAAAAAATTTAGAATGTGCGATTAAATCATTTGTGTTAATTAAAAAGAAAAATATTTCTCTTACAATTTTCGGTGATGGGAATCTTAAGAATAATCTGATTTCTCTCATAAATAGTTTAAATATTAAAAAAAAAGTGAAAATAAGAAAAATTACAAAATTTCCCCAAAAAGAAATGAAAAAATTCGACATATTAATATCCCCATCTTTTTTTGAGGGGTGTAGCAATACTATAATTGAAGCATTAAATAACAATCTTGTAGTAATAGCCTCTAATTGTCCGGGTGGTAATTCAGAGATTCTATCTAATAGAAGTTCTGGATTGCTTTTCGAAACCAATAATGAATACGATTTATCCATAAAAATAAATAAAATCTTAAAAAATTTTAAATTTTATTTAAACAAATCAAAAAAGAATAGACAAAATTTAAAAAAATTTCTTCTTAATTCCAATGTAAAAAAATATTCAAATATTTTTGAGAGTATTTGATTTTATTTTGTTGAATTAAATTGAAATAAATTTAATTAATAATTATGAATAAATATTCTGAAATAATTAAAAAAATAATTAACAAATTTAATTTTAAAATTGAGCATAAAAATTCTTGGTATAAAAGAAATGAGCACTCAATTGCAGAAATCAGTGAGGATGAACTAAAAATCATAAAACAAATATCCAATTATTCAATGAGCACACCAGCAAATCATTGGGCTATCATACAATCTATAAAACATATTTCCAAAAATAATATTGAAGGAGATCTCGTTGAGTCAGGAGTGTGGAAAGGAGGTAACCTGATTTTATTTAAGATTATTGCAGATAAGTTAAATTTGGATAAAAAAATTTTTGCTTTTGACACTTTTGAGGGAATGCCTATCCCAGGATCAAAAGATTTTGATTTAAAAGATATAGATGCAAAAAAGATATATGATAAATATAAAGCTAATGATGTAAAATGGTGCTATTCTACACTTGATGAAGTAAGGAATAATATCAGTTCCTTTAATAAAAACTATCTCGATTCATTTTATTTTATAAAGGGTAAAGTTGAAGAAACTCTTAAAATTTCAAAAAATCTACCAGATAAAATATCTTTATTAAGGTTAGACACTGATTTTTTTGAGTCAACAAAGAAAGAGTTGGAAATTTTATATCCTAAGCTTGTACCTGGTGGAGTTCTTATAATTGATGACTACGGCCATTGGAAAGGGTCAAAAAGGGCTGTCGATGAATACTTTCAATTAGAGAAGAATTTCTTTTGGTTTCACAGAATAGACTATGCGAGTAGATTATTAATTAAAAAAAATTAATTTGTTATTTTTTTGAAAAAATTAATCAAATAATCTAATCCCTCATGAGAATAAACATTCTTGCAAATTCTTTGAGAATTTTCCACAAGATTTTCTCTTAAATCATTATCACTACTGACTAGGTTTATCTTATCAATCAGATTTGAGAAATCTAGTTTGTAACTGACATAAGAATAATTATCTCGATAAATATTTGGCCAAGTTTCTATATAATCCACATTAGGAAAAATAACTGCTGCACCCATTTTTATTGCCTCAAATTCTCTATAACATACTTCACCCCATCCAAACGCACCAATTGAGATTTTTTATTGTTGAAGTTTTTTTAAATACTCCTTGTGACCAAATCTTAAATTTTTAGATTTAAAATATTGATTCAATATTTCTGTAACTTTATTTCTTTGAAAATGAATAGATTTTTTTTCATCATCATTCCTTAAATTAAAACTATAGTAAATATCATCTAATTTTTTCTCTGGTTTATGAAAACCAAGACAATATTTATATAAATCTTTTGAGTCATTAGATTTTAGTGATTTTAAAATACATAAATATTTTTCATATTTATCTCTATTTAAAACATCAAAATAATTACCAACACCAATGTTCCAACCAAGGACTAATTTTGATAGATATTTATCAGTTAAAAGATGAGTTTTAAAATTAATATTTTTTTCTAAAGAAAACTTTTTTTGATAAAAATCAGCATAATATCTATCTCTAAAAAAAAAAATTTTTGTAAAAACTTTTATCTTTGTAAAATTGCTTTTTAACATATTTTCTTACATATGGTAAAACCTCAAATTGAGTGGTCCCTGAACTATCAGTTAAATCCAGCCAAACTATATTTGAGTTTTTTTTTTGAATTTTAAGAATTGTCTCCAAAAAATTATAATTCACACTTAATTTTAATTTTCTTCTAATCTTATTGGTATATTTTTCAGTGATTGTTCTACTATCTACAATTATAAAGTCCGATTTATAAAATTTACTATTCATTGACTCATAAAAGTTTATTTCATAACCGGCAGATCTTAATTCATTATGAAAATATTTAATCAAATACCAGTATCCAAAATTTTTCCCCCAATTAAGAAGTGGCCCCTTATTAATTATTCCTATACTAACCATTGTTGATATTATTAAGATATAAATTATAAATTTTAGTAAATCTTTTTTCCCAGGTATTTTTAATAGCTGTAGCTTTAGAATTTTTTGAAATATATTTTCTTAAACTATAATTATTGGATAAATTAAAAATTGCTTTTTTCCAAGAAAATGGATTTGAGTAATTTTTTACGAGCACAGAATTTTTTTGATTTACCAAAATTTCTCTTAATACCTTTAAATCTGAACTTATGATTGGTATACCTGTGGCTAAATATTCGAACATTTTTAAAGGGGAAATAAATTTTGAAATTTCATCATCAAAGTTATTTGAATTGATGGAAACTTTTGATTGGTAAGGCATCAAAAGCAAATCTGCTGATTTGATAAGTGCGGTAGACTCACTATAGCTGACATGCGAAAATACTTTAAAATTTTTACTAGATTTAACTTCTTCATCTCTCTGACCATATAGATAGTAATCTATATTAGGTGTTAATTTTGACAGTTTTTGAATTACCTCTATCCCCCTACCTTTATAAAAACTTCCTAAATAGAAAATTTTTTTGACTTTTTTTTCTAGTTTAATTACTGATTTGAAATCTTTTAAATCACATGCATCATGTAATATAATAAATTTATCATTTTTAAGGTTATAAACTTTTGATAAATTTTTTGATATAAAAATTACTTTTATAACGTATTTAGAATTAATAAAATTTAAGTTGATTAACAAAAATTTTGTCAGTCCTTTCATTTCTTGATGCACTTCCAAAAAATGCTTAACTCTACGTAAAGATAAAAAAAAACTAGAAATTAAACTTCTAGTTATAATTAAACTTTTTTCTTTATTTAAAATTTTTCCAACTTTAAAACCAAAAATTAATCTTTTTAAAAAAGAATTAATATATAAATTCTTAAATAATTGGTGTATTTCGATATCTTTCTTACTATGTAAATTAAAGTATTTTCTGAAAAAATTAACATTAACTTTTTTTTTTATATTTGGACAGATTAAGATAGCCTTATCTAAAAACTTTAAAGAATTATCAATTAATTTAAAAATATGCACAGCTTGAGCCTTGTTGGAAGGAAGAGATAGATCAGTAATATATATAATTTTTTTTGACAAAATATTAAAATAAATCCAGATATTTTTTCTTTTTTTTTTAATTTTTAAAATTTTATCCTTAAATATATCATGATTTACAAAATTAATTATTAAATCATATTTATCGATATCAAAATTTTCGAAAATCTTTAAATTTTGAATTTTTTTATTTATTATTAAAGGATCGCTTACATCTAAATTTTTGATTTTTTTCTTTAATAAAAAAAATAATTTCAAAGCAAACGAATTTCTAATGTCAGAAACATTTTTTTTATAAGTCAATCCCAAAATTAAAATTTTTGATTTTTTCAAATCTAATTTATAATCTTTAATCTTTTTTAAAATCTTATCATACATAAATAAATACATTGAATTGTTAATTTTTCTTGCTGATAGAATTACATTAGTCTTAATTCCAAATTTTTTTGCAAAATCTGAATAATAGTATGGATCAACTGGTAAGCAATGTCCTCCAACGAGTCCTGGATCAAATTTAAGAAAATTCCATTTTGTAGAAGCTAATTTCATAACACTGTAAAAATTGATTTTCGACTTATAGCAAACCTTGTAAATTTCGTTCATCAAGCCAATATTAAGATCTCTTTGTATATTTTCTATTACTTTGGCACTCTCAGCTTCTTTGATATTCTCTGTAAGAGTTATCTTTTTAGTAACACTTCCATAAACTTTTTTTGCAATTCTTAAATTTTCCTTTCCAGATATAGACACAATCTTGTTTATTTTATCCACGGAGTGTTTTTTATCTCCAGGATTAATTCTTTCGGGAGAATATCCTACAAAAAAATCTCTATTTACTTTTAGTTCCGATTTTTTTTCTAAAATTTTTGCACAATAGTTTTCTGTAATTCCTGGGTAAAAAGTTGACTCAAAAAAAACAATATCATTTTTTTTAAGAACCTTACTTATAATAAGACAACTTTTTTTTAAGTGTTCAAGATTTGGAATATTATTTTTAAATACTGGTGTAGGAACAGCAACAATATAAAAATTACTTGTTTTAAGACTCTGTAATTTTGAGGTGAAAAAAGATTTATTTTTTAAGATTAGTTCTTTTTTTAAAAATTCTTTATTGGTATCAATACATTTTTTTAAGCTATTTACTCTTGAAATACTGTTGTCGTAACCAATGCACTTAAATTTTTTTTGTAATTTTAGAAATAAAGGTAAACCAACATACCCTAAGCCTATAACAGACGGTTTAATAATCATTTCGTTTAACTTTTAATAGTATAAAAATATTTTGAAAGAATTTTTTTAATATTATTTGAATTATACTTTTTAAAACCCCATACTTTTCGAAATATTCTATTAAAATATTTTTTTTTTGAAGCCTGATTACAAGTAATTTTAATAATGTCTGATAAATTATTAACCTTAAATACAACTTTATCTTGAATAAGATCATCTGCAAAATCATTACTTGAGTTTAGTTTTAAAGGAATGGCATCGTATAAAGTGGATTCTAATATTGCAGTAGATATTGTTGCAATAAAATAATCAAATTTAATTTTCTTATTAATTTGGTCTAAAGTCTCAACTTTAAAATATTTAATATTTTTCTTTTTACAGAAAATATCCCATTTAGTATCAATTCTTTGAGGTTTAAGTTTAACAAAAATATTAATTCTCTTTTTCATATTTAACTCATTTAGTATTTTTGAGATTTTTTTGAAATTTAAATTTAAGTCGTATAAATATAGTATATTTATCTCATCTTTATTAATTTTTTTTGAAACATTTTTTGGGGGGTAACCGCTTACAAAAATTTTTTTTTTTTTATAATCTTTATTTACATCAATAAGTTTTTTTTTAAAATAATCTGACCACACAATAAAATTATCAAAAGATAAATACTTAATACCTATTACGTATTTTGAAAACTTATAATGCATATAACCGAAAGTTTCGATTTTTAATTCTTTACAAGCATTTAAAAAAACTTGCATAATCCTTTGATCATCGATACTTAAAAATTTTTTGATTTTTAAAAACTTAAAAATTTTTTTCATGTCTTGACAATTTTTAATTTCTTTCTCATGAAGCACTTTGTAATCTTCAATCAATGAATACTTATTGTAAGAGAAAAAATTATTAAAATAATCAAAAGATAGATAAAAAATCACGTTAGGATATTTAAAATAGACCTTTATGCTATCGAAAAAAGAAACACACCTTACAATATTTAAAGACTTTTTAAATTCGTAATTATCTAGGATATAATTACTTCTAAAGTCATATCTGCCCTTTTGACCTTTATGGACAATAAAATAATTTGCATGAGATATATTTTTAATTTTAGAAAATAAAATTGAAATAAATGATAATAATAATAAGATTAAATTTGTTATATATCCAGATAAAGTAAATCTAATAAAGCTAAAATTTTGATTCAATAGTAGATAATGTAAATAATTTTTTGAAATATTATAATGAGGATCAGAAAAATATTTTTTTTCAATCTTGTTGAATCTGATTAATAACTTTTTATGACTTATCATTGTTGATTGTAATTACAAAATAATCTAATGTTTATATATGGATAATGTCAAAATTTTGGATTGCACGCTTAGAGATGGTGGATATTATAATAATTGGGATTTTTCAACAAATTTCGCAAAAAATTATTTGAAAGTCTTATCAAAAACCTCTGTAAATATTATAGAAATTGGATTTAGAAAACCAATCAATAATATTGGTTCAGGTCCAAGTGGCTTAAGCAAAATTGGAAAATTTTTAACATCAAGTGAAAAGGATTTGTCTAAATTAAAATTTGATAGAAATAAAAAGATATCAGTGATGATTGATTTATCAGATTATACTGGAGAGGAAGGACTTAATAGTTTGAAAAAAAATTTTACTAGTTCAAAAAAAAGTGTTGTAAAAATTGTTAGAATTGCCTGCAATTTTACAGATAAAGAAAAACTTGAAAAGGTAGTGAAATATTTGAAAAATAATAATTACACTGTTTGTGTAAATTTAATGAAATTTACAATTTTAACAAATCGAGAAATTTTATCATTTTTTAAAATTGCAATAAGGTTTGGAGCAGACTATTTATATCTTGCTGATAGTTTTGGAAATTGTAAACCAAATAAAATTTTAAATATATCTAAATATATTAAAAAAGGGGGTATAAATTTAAACCGCCTCGGGTTTCATTCACATGATAATACTGGTGATGCATTAAATAATACAATTGCCTCAATAAAAATGGGTTTTGGTGTAATCGATACCTCAATAATGGGAATGGGTAGAGGTGCTGGAAATCTTAAATTAGAGGATTTTTTAAAATATAAAAAAAAGAATACAGAATTAAAAAAGATAAATATTTTTTCTAAAAAATTTATGAAAAATCTTTATGAAGAATACAAATGGGGTAAAAATAAGTATTATGTTTACTCAGCTAAAAATAATATTCATCCAACTTTTGTTCAAAGATTTTTAGAGGAAGAAAAATTTAAGAAAGATAGAATGATAAAGATTTTAAAATTTTTGAAAAAAAATAGAGCTACACAGTATGATATGAATATTTTTGATAATCTTTTTCTTGATGTAATTAAACACAAAAAAGTACAGTCTAAAAAATTAAATAAAATAGCTATTTTATGTGATAATTTGCACACAAAAAATATTAATCTAAAAAAATTAAGATTAAATGGATATGCGACTTCAACTCTTAATTTTATAAATTTTATCAAAAGCAAATATCTTGATTATATTTTTATGTGTAATGCGTATAGAATTTTTACTGAAATTGAGAAGGCCTTATCTACCAAAAATGTTAGTTTAATTCTACCTCATTATAAGATTTTAAAACATTTGATTAAAAGAAATCAAAATAAAATAATTAGCTATAATATAAAAAAAAATAATAAAATCAAAATCCAAAATAATTTTTGTGGCTATGAAAAAAATCTTGTTTTAATCTATGCGCTTAGCTATTGTATAATGCAGAAGTTTGAGGAAATTAAGATTTTTGGATTAACAAAAAATATTTCTAACTTAAAAATTTTAGAACAAATAAAAAATTTTTTAAAAAAAGGAAACTACAAAACAAAAATTATTCTTAAATAATTATTTAAGTAAAAAAACGGATATACTTTTTCTATATTCAATTTTTAGGTTATTTTTATCCTCAATAGGACCAACACCATGAAGTGAATTAAATGTTTTAACATGTAAAGACATTTGATTTTTTTTAAAAGGTAATTCCCTTACTAGTTCTGTTTCCTCAAAGGGGACAGTTTTATTATAAAAATTATATCTATACTTATCTGTTTTAGCTTTAAGTATCTTGGTTCCAAGATTGTTGATATCAAAAATGTTATCATCATCAATTATTGGTATTACGAAACCCAATAATTTATTACCTCCATCAGTATGAGGCAAAATAAATCCATTTTTTATTGGAATTGATGAAAACTCAAAATCTATTGAAGATTTTCTCAAAAAAAAATTTTTTATAATTTGTCTTAAACTTTTTTTATTATTTGTGTCAATTCTTAAATCGACTTGCTTTGATAAGAGAAAATTATTTATGTTTTTTGTAAATTCATCGGTGTTTAAATAATCATAAAATTTTTTTGTTTCTACTGTTGTGTCGATAAATTTTGTAAAGTTCTTAGTATTATTTGAAAATCTATATTTCTTAAATTTATCATCAGATGTCTTACTTTTCACTTCCTCAAAATAATCTAAATCTGGATATTCTGAACAAATTTTTTCATAAATATCATTATCTAAAAAATTATTCAAAACACAATGAGGAAAAGGGTCATAAAAAAAGTTTGAATTATTAAAATTTATCATTTTTAAAATTTTAATAATCTTTTATATTAATAATTTCTTTAGTAAATACTAAAATAAATATTATATTATAAAATGATAAAAAAATTTATAATTGTAATTACTGCAAGATATAATTCTTCAAGATTCCCTGGCAAGCCACTTATCAAAATTTTAGGTATTCCAATGCTGATAAGAACATATCAACAATGTCTTAAAGTAGTATCAAGAGATAAAATTTTTATTGCAACTGATGATAAAAGAATTCAAAAATTGTGCGATGACAATAATATGAGTTGTGTTATGACATCAAAAAAATGCTTAACTGGAACTGATAGAATAGCAGAGCTATCAAAAAAAATTAAAGCTAGTTTTTATATTAATATTCAAGGAGATGAGCCTATATGTGATACGGGAGATATAAAAAAATTAATTAAGACTGCAAAAAAATACCCAAATAGAATTATAAACGGCTATACAAAAATTACTGATAAAAAGTTATTTTTATCAAAACATATTCCAAAAGTAGTTTTTAGGAACGACGGAAGACTACTTTATCAATCTAGATCACCAATACCCATAAGCAAAAAAGGTAAATTTACACATGCTTGGAGACAAGTTTGCATTTATTCACTTCCATATAAAGCCTTAAAAATATTCTCAAAAATTAAACAAAAAACAATTCTTGAAAACATTGAAGACTGTGAGCTTATTAGGTTTTTAGAGTTAGGACTTGAAGTATACATGATCAAAATGTCTAATAATTCAATTTCTGTAGATACAAAAAAAGACCTAATCAAAGTGATTAAAAATATTAATTATTTAAGCAAAAGATAATTGAAATAAGAAAAATGTATTGTTTTCTATTATAAATGTTATTTATATCAATTGAAAAACTTTAAAATTGTTATAAGAGTTCACTATGTTAAAATCACCTTTTACACCTAGAAAGCCAAAAGACTTTAAAGTTTTAATATTTTATCCAAACTTGCACATGAGTGCACTCATGCCTCAATCAGTTGGAATTTTTACAGCGCTTTTAAGGAGAGAGGGATATCAATTAGATCTTTTTGATTGCACCTATTATCAAGATATTGATTCTTTAACTTTAGGAAAAAATACTAATGATGAAAAAGTTGAAAATAGAAATGTTCATAAATATGATAACTCTGAATGGCATGAAAAAGGAGTAAAACCAAAGAATGGAATAGTTAAAGATTTTCAAAAAAAAATAGCAACTTTTCAGCCAGATTTAATTTTAGTTTCTGTTCTAGAAAGCACCTATTATTTAGCCATCGATTTACTTAAATCTATTCCTGAAAACCAAAGAAATTATAAAACTTTATTTGGAGGAGTTTTTGCAACTTATGCTGCTGATAAAGTAATAAAAAATGAACATGTTGATTATGTTTGTAGAGGAGAGGGCGAAGGTGCGGTTGTTGAAATGGCAAATGCATTATGTTCAGGAGGTAGAATTGACCAAATAAAAAATTTCACTATTAAAGGGGAAGGAAATATCTATAGAAATGGTATGCGCGCACCAGTGGATATTGATACTGTTCCTATACCTGACTGGGATTTATTTGAAAAAGGAAGTCTATATAGACCTATGCAAGGAAAAATTTGGAGAGCAGTGGGCTTTGAGACTCAAAGAGGGTGTCCATATACATGTACTTTTTGTAATTCACCATCTAACAATGTTGAGTATAAAGCTGAGACAGGTGGAAGATTTCATAGAAAAAAAAGTATTGAAAGAATGAGAAAAGAGTTAGACTTTTTAGTAAAGAAGTATGATCCCAATCTAATTTACTTTGTTGTTGATACATTTTTAGCAATGTCAAATAGAGAGTTTGATGAATTAAAAGAACTTTACTCTGACTATAAAATTCCATTTTGGATGAACACAAGGGCTGAGACAATTACAGAATATAGAGCAGCAGGTCTGGAAGAAATGAACATGCTCAGAATGAACATCGGTATTGAGCATGGAAATTATGACTACAGAAGAAACTATTTAAAGAGAAATGTAAAGGATGAAGTTCAGATAAAAGCCTTTGAAATAGCTGCTGAGCATAAATATGCCTCATGCGCTAACAGTATAATTGGAATGCCTGATGAAACGAGAGATTTAATATTTGATACAATTAATTTTGTGCGAAAGCTTCCAGAAACTATAGATGCTACAGGTGCTTTTATCTTTGCGCCATATCATGGAACACCATTAAGAACTTATGCTATTGAAAAAGGTTATATTAAAGATGAAGAAATTTGTTCTTTATCCAACACGAGTGCCAGTATGTTGAGAATGCCAACAATTTCAAAAGAGGAAATTTCAGGATTAGCCAAAGTATTTAGTTTATATGTGAAATTTCCAAAAGAGAGATGGCCAGAAATAAAGATTGCAGAGAAAGATGATGATGAAGGAAATAAGATGATGGCTAAGTTAGGTGAAGAATTTGATAAAACATATAGGCAGTTTGCAGCAACAGCTTTAGATTTGCACGATTAAGTTAGTTGTAAATTCTTGTTTTCATTAACTTCATAATACTTAACAAAATTTCAATCAGAGCTGAAAATATTATTGTTGAGACAAGTGTATTTCCTAAAAAAGGTATAGCTAAAGAGTAGCAGATAATGAAACCTTCAAAATTATAACCATATAAACCTGTGCACCAAACACCGAAATTAGTGACAATAAAAAAAATCAAAACACCTGTAATTGCTCCTATTAATCTTAAGCCCAAATTTTTTTTGAAAATATTTGATATAATTCCAATCAACAAAACTGAACCCCATGTAAAAAATAATGTATTATGAAAACCAATAACTAAATCTGTCAAAAGAAAACTGAATATCAAACTTGGTATAAATCTCCTACCTAGTAATGCTGGAACATAAAAACTAAGAGCTATCAAACTTGTGAAATTTGGAGGGTGAGGAATAAATCTACTTGCCGCTAATGCAAAAAAAATTCCTATTGAAACTTTTAAATAATTCATAAATTATACATCGTTAAATATAACTTAATTAAATTTAAAAGCTATTTTTTAATCCAAAATTGAATGTCCTAGGCATTTGTGAATAATCTCTGGCAGTTTCGTATTTTTCATTAAGTAAATTTGTAATATTAAAATACAATTTATACGCCTCTGAAAAATTATAATTTATATTCAAATCATTAACTAAATAGTCGTCTATTCTTTCATCAGCAAAAGTTCTATTTCCATTACCATAATCCCTGGCCATATCAGACCATTTAGTACTTAATAAAATATTCAGATTTTCAAAACCTGGTATCTTAAAATTAGTATTTAAATTTATTAAGTTTCTAGGAACTCTTACTAATTGAGCGTTATTTTGACCATCAGTTTTATTTGGATTATCTTGTTCTGCTCCATCGTAAGTAGAAGTATAAGTATAATTTAAATCAAAATTCAAAAATTTATTAAATTGAAAATTTGACATTAATTCCAATCCTTGAGATTTAACTGTGCCTGGATGATTACCAGCATCCCAGCCTGATGCCTGCCAACCTTCAAGCACATCGTGGTATTTAATATTGAAATAACTCATATCAATTTTTAAACCCATTTCTGGAAATGATTTTTCAATACCGATATCAAAACTCTCACTATTTTCAGCCTTTTCGTTTCCATCATAACCTGCTGATGTATAAAAATAAAATTCATACAAAGAGGGATATCTAAAACCTGTGCCGTAGGAACTTTTAATTTTAGTTAATTTATTATCAAAAAGATATGCTAATGTTAGCCTATGAGAGTCTTCATTTCCAGCTAAAGAGTGATTATCAAATCTAGATCCAAAAGTTCCAAAAATATTTGGAGAAAATCTTTTTTGAAAATCAAAATATTTAGAAGTTACGTAAGCATCTTTGTAATCCATCCCTGTCATATTCTTGTTATAACCAATAGAGTCATCCTCTCTTTCAAGACCAAAAACTATACTGTTATCCAAATTCAAATTGTAGTTTCCTTGATATAGGAAGGAGTATCTTTCACCATAATAGCTATCTTGCTTTGTGTTGGCGCTATTAATTGCAGCATTATAAATTCTTTTTATATAGGTATTTGCAACAGTAAATTTATTTTCAAGATTTTTTAATGGTTTGTGTATCAAACTTATATTTCCAGATGACTCAATTGCATCCACATCTTCAGCATGGTCA
>MDTB01159863.1_pt1 | contig 24353 bp, 20 predicted proteins | sample 811161 | NCBI WGS metagenome assembly MDTB01 (sample SAMN05326650, study PRJNA326480) | marine metagenome | isolation source: seawater | place: Mediterranean Sea | collected 2009
ATCTAAAGAAAACACTTTCAAAGTTTTAAATCACAAAGTTTTTAATAGTTTTCAATTTTTAAAAATTAAATTTAATAAAAAAATTTATAATTTAAAAGTAAATTTATATGGATCAATACAGATAAAAAATTTATTAATGGCTATTTTGGCATGTAAAATTTGTGGTTTAAATATTAATAAAATATTAAAAAAAATAGAAAAAATTAAAAGTGTTGATGGAAGATTAGAACTTGTAAAAAGTTTTCCAAATAAATCAAAAGTTTTTTTAGACTATGCTCACACACCGGATGCATTAAAAAAAGCAATATTTTCATTACAAGAACACTTTAACAAAAAAATTACTGTTGTATTTGGGTGCGGAGGTGAAAGAGATAGGTCAAAAAGAAAATTAATGGGGAGAATAGCAAATGATCTTTGTAATAAAATATATATAACTGATGATAATCCAAGAAATGAGAGTCCTAAAAAAATCAGAAAAGAAATAATTAAAAGTATAAAGCTGGGCAGAGCAATAGAAATTCCAAACAGAAAGAAAGCAATTACCCATGCTCTAAAAAATTCAGATCCGCATGAAATTATTTTAGTAGCAGGAAAGGGTCATGAAACTTATCAAGATTTAGGAAAAAAGAAAATTTTTTTTAGTGATAAAAAAATTATTCAACAATTTAAAATGAGAAAAATTAGCGTAAAAAAAAATAATTTAAAACACAATAACTTAATTTTAAGAAAAATTTTAATGAACAATAATAATTACATATTTGATAGAGTCTCTATAAATTCAAAAAAAATAGGTAATAAAAATTTATTTATAGCTATTAAAGGAAAAAAAAAAGACGGACATAATTTTTTAAATGAAGCGACTAAAAATGGAGCTAGTTATTGTGTCGTTTCAAAAAATTCAAAAAAAAAATATAAACCTATTAAAGTAAAAAATACTTTTAAATTTTTAAAAAATTTAGCAAATGAAAAAAGAAGTTTATCCTCAGCCAAATTTATAGCTATTACCGGAAGCACTGGAAAGACAACTGTAAAAACAATGTTAGGAAATTTATTACAAAAATATTCACCTACTTATTTTTCACCTAAATCATACAACAATCATTATGGGGTACCTCTAAGTCTATCAAATATCATGCCAGAACATAATTATGGAGTTTTTGAGATTGGTATGAGTAATTTTAATGAAATTTTTAAACTTTCACACATGGTCAAACCTCAAATAGGAATAATAACAAATATTTCAGAGGCTCATTTAGAAAATTTTAAAAGCGTTAAAGATATAGCAAAAGCAAAAAGTGAAATTATTTATAATATTCAAAAAGGAGGAACTATTATTTTGAATAGAGATGATAAATTCTTTAATTATTTTCAGAAAATTGCTGCAAAAAATAATATTAAAGTTAGATCTTTTGGATACTCAAAAAAATCTGATGTATATTTTATAAATATTAAAAAAAGTAATAAGGATTTTATTTTAAAACTTTCATCCGATAATAAGAATTTTTTATTTAGAACCAATAGTATCAATAAGAATTATATAATGAATTTATTATGTTTAATTTCAGTTTTAAGTGAGTTGGGCTTAGATTTAAAAAATATCAAAAATTTTTTTAAAAATTTAAAATCTTTAAAAGGCAGAGGTAAAATTAAAAAAGTTAATAAATTCGGTAAAAGCTTCTTTTTGGTTGATGAAAGTTATAACGCGAATCCTTTATCTGTAAAAACTGCTATTGAAAACTTCTCAAATATTAAAAAAAAGGGTAAGAAAAAATATTTTCTTTTTGGGGATATGATGGAATTAGGCAGGAATTCACACATTTACCACAAAAAAATAACAAACTTTATAAATAATAATAGTGATATTGACAAAACTTTTGTTTATGGAGAAAGAGCGAGCAAGGCATATAAGTTTTTAAACAAGAGCAAAAGAGGAGAAATTATTGATGACCTCGAGTCATTTGACAATAAGATTTCAAAGATTTTAAAAAATGGAGATTTTTTAATGATTAAGGGTTCAAATGCTACTAAGTTGTATAAAATATCAGAAAACTTTTTAAGGAGTAACTAAGGTGCTTTACGGTTTTTTAACTTCTCTAGTTGAAACGTATTCTTTTCTAAATGTATTCAAGTATATTACGTTTAGAATTGGACTGTCGATCGTTACATCATTAGTAATTATATTTTTAATTGGAAATCCACTAATAAATTACTTTGCAAAAAAACAAATCACTGGCCCAATTAGACAAGATGGTCCTATCGATCACATTATAAAAAAAAGTGGAACACCTACAATGGGCGGACTAATGATTTTGATTGGAATTATTGTAAGTACTATTCTGTGGGCTGATCTAAGTAATATATACATCTGGATAGTTCTTTTTGTTTGTACAAGCTTGGGTTTATTAGGATTTATTGATGATTATCTAAAGATTAAATTTAAAAATTCATCTGGAATAAACGCAAAACTAAAATTTTTAGGTCAACTTTTAATTTCTTCAGCAGCAATTTTAGCTTTAATTTATTTTACCGATCATGAATCTATCCTTGATCTTTATTTTCCTTTTTTTAAAAATTTAGTTTTAAATATGGGTTTATTTTTTATTCCCTTTGGTATTTTTGTAATTATCGGATCTTCTAACGCAGTAAATTTAACAGACGGTCTTGATGGTTTGGCCACAGTGCCTGTTATGTTAGTAGCATTATCTTTTTCATTAATCTGCTATTTGGTAGGAAATACAATTTTTTCAAATTATCTTCAAATTCAATACATTCCTAATGTTGGAGAACTGTCAATTTTTTGTGGTTCCATAGTAGGTTCTTGTTTAGGTTTTCTTTGGTACAACGCACCTCCTGCTAAAATATTCATGGGAGATACTGGCTCATTGTCATTGGGTGGTTCGATTGCATCTGTTGCAATAATAGTTAAGCACGAAATTGTTCTTGCTATTGTTGGAGGACTTTTTGTCTTAGAAACAGCATCAGTGATTATTCAAGTGGTCTCATTTAAGCTTACAGGAAAAAGAGTTTTTAAAATGGCACCTATCCATCACCATTTTGAAAAAAAAGGATGGGCAGAATCAACTGTAGTAATTAGATTTTGGATCATATCTATAATCTTAGCCCTTATTGGACTTGCCACTTTAAAATTAAGATAAAATGATATTTAGAAGAATTTTAAAAGAAAAAAGTTTTTTAGTATATGGCTTAGGTTCAACAGGCAAGTCTGTTTTGAACTTTTTAAAAATATCTAAAGCAAAAAAGATATTTTTGTGGGATGACAGCGCAAAATTAAGAAAAAAGTTTAAAGTAAAAGAAAAAGAAATCTCTCTAAAAAAAAAAATTTTTGAAACAGACTATATTGTTCTCAGTCCTGGTATCAGTCTATTAAATTGTAACTACGGAAAATTACTTAATGATAACAAAAAAAAAATAATTACTGATATAGATCTTTTTTTTTTAACTAATAAAATCTTTAAATCAGTGGTTGTTACCGGAACTAACGGAAAATCAACAACTTGTTCTATTATCCAAAAAATTTTATCTAATTCTGGTTTACAAGCAATTGCTTTAGGTAATATTGGGAAACCAATATTAAATTATAGTTTAGGAAAAAAAAGAAACGTGGTTGTAGTGATTGAAATGTCTTCTTTTCAATTAGAATATTCAAAATACATAAGACCCAAACATGCAATTTTAATTAATATTTCAAAAGATCACTTAGACTGGCATGGAAATATGGAAAACTATTTCAAAGCAAAATTAAAAATTTTTTCTCAACAAAAAATAGATGATTTTGCCTATATTCCACAAAACAATAAAATAATTAATTTTTTCAAAAAAAATAGATATAATTCTTCTGTTTATATTTCCAAAAAAAAATCAGAAAAAATTACTTAAAATTAATATTAAAAAATAATTATTTAAAATCCAACAGCAATATTGAAAATCTTACTTTCGCTTATAATTTAACAAAAAATTTTAAAATCAATGATAAAATTTTTTTTTCAACACTAGAAAAATTTAGAGGTCTCCCTCATAGACAAGAAATATTTTTAAGAAAAAAAAACGTGTACTTTGTTAACGACTCCAAAGCAACTAGTTTTGAGGCAGCTAAAGACTGTTTAATGAATTTTAAAAATATAATTTGGATTGTTGGTGGATACAAGAAGGAGGGGGAAGATTTTCGTTTAAACAATGTTAAGAACAATATAGTTAAAGCTTATATTATTGGAAAAGATAGAAAGTTTTTTAAAAAGCAACTAGTCAAAAAAATTGATTTTGAAGAATCATTAAATTTAGAAAAATCTGTCAAATGTATATTTGATGAAATTCGATTTATGAAATCTAAAAAGAATACCAAAGATAAAATATTTGTAATTTTAAGTCCGGCAAGCGCTTCCTATGATCAATTCAAAAATTTCGAAGATAGAGGAAATCAATTTAAAAAAATAGTAAGAAATTATGCCAGAAAATATTTTTGAGGGTTTTTTCAATAAGATCTTCAATTTAAAAAAATATTGGAGAAATATCGATAAACAAATACTCGCAGGATTTACCTTGCTATTTATTCTTGGTGTTTTTTTTTCATTTTCTTCTACTTCAATTTTGGCAGATGAAAGGCTAGATAGAGAGTACTATTCCTTTTTCCAAAGGCATTTCTTATATGCGATTGTTTCTTTTATTATAATGATTTTAATATCACTCACTAATAATGAGCTACTAAACAAAATAATATTCCCTTCTTTTCTAATTTTTTTTATTACTTTGTTGTTAGTGCCATTAGTCGGAATTGAAGTTAAGGGAGCAAAGAGATGGTTGAATCTTTATTTTTTTAATTTTCAACCAATTGAATTTATCAAACCTTTTTTTCTACTATTTGTTTCCCAAATACTATGTTCGCATCGAATAAAAAATGTAAATTTTTCTCATTTAATATCATTTCTTTTGCTATCAGCCATTATTATGTTGCTAGTTCAACAACCAGATTTAGGGCAATCAGTATTAATAATTTCTACTTGGCTTTCACTTGTCTTTGTATCTGGTATGAACCTTTATTTTATTGTAGCACTATTCATCTCAGTTGTTGTTACTTTCTTTAGTTTGATAACCTTACTTCCTGAAAGATTCAGCTATATAATTAATAGAATTTCATCATTTTTAGACCCATCAAAAGGTGAAAACTTTCAATCTCAAAAAGCAATTGACGCCATAAGACAAGGCGGGATTAAAGGACAGGGAATGGGAGAGGGTATTCTAAAAGAATCCGTTCCAGAAGCACACACTGATTATATAATAGCAGTTATAAGCGAAGAATTTGGATCTATAATTTCTATACTAATCATATCAATATTTCTTTTTATTGCTTTTCGTATAACAAAGGTAATTATAAATTCTACAAATAATCTTAATAAACTATCACTCTGTGGGCTTGGTTCACTTTTAATTTTTCAGACATTTATTCATGTAGGTGTAAATGCTAATTTATTACCCACAACTGGGATGACACTTCCATTTTTAAGTTATGGAGGCTCTTCATTAATATCTAGCGGGATAATTGCTGGAATAATTTTAAACTACACTTCAATAGGTATTAAGAATTAAATGAAAAAAAAGACAAATACAATTGTTATAGCAACGGGAGGCACAGGAGGTCATATTTTTCCCTCAATAAGCTTGTCAGAATTTTTGTGCAAGAATTATCACATAGAATTTGTAACAGATAAAAGAGGTCTGAAATATTTAGGTTCTCAGAATAGTTTTAAAATCAATGTAATTAATTCAAGCAGAATTTTTAGTAAAAATATCTTTAAAGTTATTATTGGAGCAATAAAAATTTTCTTTTCTTTATTCGCATCTTTTATGTTTTTGATTAAAACAAAACCTCGTTTAGTGATTGGGATGGGCGGATATTCATCTTTTACAATTTGTTTGTCGGCTTATTTTTTAAAAATTCCTGTTATAATCTACGAAAATAATTTAGTTATTGGAAGAGCCAATAAATTTCTTTTGCCATTATCGAAAAAAATACTTGTTTCTACAAGAAATATTGAGGGTATTAAAAACAAATATGAACAAAAAAAAATTGTTTCAGGTTTTTTACTAAGGAAAGAAATTTTTATTTCAAAAAAAAAAGATTTAGAAATCAATAAAAAAGAGTTATCAATTTTGATTATGGGAGGTAGTCAGTCAGCTAAAGTTTTTGGTGAAAGTTTGCCAAAAATAATTAAACAATGTTGTGATAATAAAGTTAGATTTAAAATTTATCAGCAGTGTCTAGATAACCAGTTAGAAGGACTTAATGAAATTTACAAGAGCATGAAAATAGAATTTGAATTATTTACTTTCACTCAAGATATGTCCAAATACTACAAAAAAATAGATTTTGCTATAACTAGAGCTGGAGCATCATCTATTGCTGAACTGTTGAACTTGAATATTCCCTTTATAACAATACCTCTTCCATCTTCAGTCGACAATCACCAATTAAAAAACGCAATGTATTTTCAAAATAAAGGTTACTGTTTTCTACTGGAACAGAAATATATCTTTGAAAAACTATTTGAAATGCTTAAAAATTTGAATGAGGACAGAAATAAATTAATTTTGTTAAATGAAAGGATGAAAAATCATTCAGATCAAGAATCTCTGTCCATAACCAAAGAACTAATTAAGAAGGTTTTAAATGAATAAGCCAAAAATAAGATCTAAGGATTTAATTCATTTTGTAGGAATCGGAGGTATAGGCATGAGCGGTCTGGCCCAGGTTATGAAAGATATGGGCTTTAATATTCAAGGAAGTGACTCAGTAAAAAGTAAAAATGTCGAAAGGTGCAAAAAAATTGGAATAAAGGTCTTTATAAAACACAACAAAAAAAATATTAGAAATGCATCTATTATTGTCAGATCCTCAGCAATAAAAAATAACAATATAGAAATTAGTTCTGCTAGGAGGAAAAAAATAAATATTTTAAAAAGGGCTGAAATGTTAGCTCATGTTGTTTCCTTAAAAAAAAATATTGTTATAACTGGATCTCATGGCAAAACAACCACCACATCATTAATATCTAGAATTCTTTATGATGCAAAACTGGACCCAACTATTATAAATGGCGGGGTTATAAATTCTATAAAAAGTAATGCAAGATTTGGAAAGGGAGATTGGGCTGTATTAGAAGCCGACGAGTCGGATGGAAGCTTTTTAAATTTACCAATTAATTATTCAGTAGTGACAAATATTGATAAAGAACATATCGATTTCTATAAAAGTTTCAAAAATTTAAAAAATTCATTTTTAAAATTTATCGATAAAACACCAACAATTGGTAAATCTATATTGTGCATAGATGACAAAGAAATTAAAAAAATAATACCGAAAATTAAAAACAAAAATTTTTTAACCTATGGTTTTTCAAAAAAAGCAAACTTTAACATTTTCAATTCAACATACAGAAAAGATTATTCCATATTTGATTTAAAGATATCCCTGTTAGGACAAAAAAAAATCATTATTAAAAATATTAAACTAAATCTTATGGGACCACATAATATTTTAAATTCTGTAAGTGCTATAGCTTTGTGTTTGCAGATTGGTATAAATATAGACAGTATTAAAAAAACATTAAAGAAGTTTACAGGAATACAGAGAAGGTTGACAAAAATCTCAGAAATTAATGGCAGAGAATTTTTTGATGATTACGCCCATCATCCCACCGAGATCAAATCTGTGCTAAATAGTATAAAGATGGCTTATAAAAATAGAAAGATTATTTCTGTATTTCAGCCACACAGATACTCTAGATTAAAATCTTTAAAAAAAGATTTTTCTTCCTCATTCAATGCATCTGATCTGGTAATTTTATGTCCAGTCTACCCAGCAGGAGAAAAAATTGATAATAAATACGATTCAGTTGATTTTGCTAAACAAATTTCAAAAAATTCTAAAGTACAGGTATTAATAATAAAAAACAAAGATGATCTAAGAAAATTTTTTTTAAAAAACTTAATAAACAAAGAAATAGTAATCGGCATGGGGGCTGGCTCTATTTCGAAGTGGATAAGAGAAATAGCATTATAAAATGGATAGTAAAATTTTAAATAATGAAAAACTCTCAAAATACAATTGGTTCAACCTTGGAGGTAGTGCTGAAGTTTTTTTTAAGCCCAAGTCCATATCAGATATCAAAATTTTTCTGAATAAAAAAGATAACAAGAATAAAAAAATTCATATTCTTGGAGCTGGCTCCAATACTCTATTTAGAGACGGAGGTTTCGATGGAATTGTAATAAAACTTGGAAATGAATTTGCTTATACAAAATTGTTAGATGATGGAAATATAGAAGCTGGTGCAGCTACTCTTGATAAAAAAGTGGCAGATTTTGCAATGGAAAACTCCTTAACAGGATTTGAATTCCTTTCGTGTATACCAGGAACCATTGGCGGCGCTGTTACAATGAATAGTGGTTGTTATGGGTATGACATATCCCAATCGGTTATCTCGATAGAAGCTTTAACATTAAATGGAGAAATCAAAACATTTAATGGTAATCAGGCTAATTTCTTCTATAGAGGGAGTGATTTTGGTGAGCAATTAATTATTTTAAGTGTCAAATTAAGAGGGAGTCCTGAAATAAAAGAAAAAATAAAAAGAAAGCAAGATGAACTTTTAGCTAGGAAAAAAATTAGTCAGCCAAATAAAATAAAAACGTGCGGAAGTACATTTAAAAATCCAAAAAATAAAAAGGCATGGGAATTAATCAAATTATCAGGATGTTCAGATTTAGCTATTGGTGGAGCAAAACTATCTAAGCAACATTGTAACTTTTTTTTAAATAACGGAAATGCGAAATCATCAGATATTGAGATGTTGATAAATCAAGTTAGAAATACTGTTTTTTCAAAGACAGGTGTAAAGCTTGAGCTAGAGATAAAAATAATTGGGAATAAATAAAATTGCCTAACAAAAAAAAAATACTTGTAGTTTTAGGGGGGAACTCCAAAGAAAGAGAAATAAGTTTAGAGACAGGTAAATCTTGCATTAAAGCTTTAAAAAAAGCAGGATATAAAACTATAAAATTTGATCCAAAATTATCATCCATTACTAGAATTAAAAAAAATTATGCAGATACAATATTTAATGCACTTCATGGAAAAGAAGGTGAAGATGGTAAAATTCAAAGTTTTTTCGAATATATCGGCATACCCTATACTCACTCCGGTGTTTTACCTTCCATGATAGCAATGAACAAGCATCTTTCTAAACAACTTTTTATCAAAAACAATATAAGAACACCAAATTATTTTTTTCTAAACAAAAGAGATTTTTTCAAAGTAAATCTAAATAGTAAAATTAAAAAAAATAAACTTAAATTTCCCATTGTTATAAAGCCAAATGATGAAGGTTCTAGTATTGGAGTAAAAATTTGTAAAACACACAAATCTCTTAAAAATGATTTTAATATTCTTAAAAAAAGATACGATAGCTTAATTTTTGAAAGCTTTATCCCCGGAAAAGAAATACAGGTTGCGGTACTTGGAGATAGGGCAATAGGTGCTATAGAACTTAGACCAAAAAGAGAATTTTATGATTATGCTGCTAAATATAAAAAATCATCAAAAACTTTGCATGTAATGCCAGCCGAAATCTCCAAAAAAAAATATAAAGAGGTTTTAAAAATATCAGAAAAAGCAAATAAAGTTTTAAAATGTAGAGGCGTCGTAAGGTGTGACTTTAGATTTAATAAGAATAAATTTTTTCTTTTAGAATTAAATACCCAACCTGGTATGACTAGTTTATCATTAGTTCCTGAAATAGCACAATATTCGAAGATTTCATTTACTAAATTAGTAAAGTGGATAGTTAATGATGCAAGTTTAAATAGATGAAAAAGAAAAACATTTTTTTTTGGTTTTTATTATTTATTCTTCTTACAACTTATCAATTTAACCAAGATAAACTATCGACTTACTCACTTTTTCAAATAAATGAAATCAAAGTTGAGGGTGTAAAAAATGGAGATATATTTGAGATTGAAGAAAAATTAAAAATATTTAAGGGAAAGAATATCCTTACGACAAACATAAAAAAATTAATAGAACCTGTTTTTCTTTCAGATTTTATAAAAGATATAAAAATAAATAGAATATATCCTGATAAAATAAAAATGACAGTAGAAGAATATAATCCTATTGGAGTTTTTTTGGAAAATGGAAATAAAAATGTTTTAATAGAAAATGGAAAACTAATAAAAAATTATAATACAAAATTTGACTCCTTACCTTTAGTACATGGAATAAATGCAAATGAATATTTTCCAATGTTTTATAAGATTATTAAGAACTCGAATTTTGATATAAAAAAAATTGATCATTTTACATATTTTGAATCTGACAGATGGGATATTCAACTAAAAGATGGAAAATTAATAAAATTACCCTCAGGTAATCTTAAAAGTGAGGATTCATTCAAAAAATTTTTATCAATAAATGAAAAAGAAAATTTTAAAAGATTCAAAGTATTTGATTTTAGAACAAAGAATCAACTAATAATGAAGTAGAAACAATTTATGGAAGAAAAATTAATAGCTGAAATAAATAATGACAAAATTAAATATGGAGTTTTTCAAGTTGACGAAAACCTAGATTATAAACTTATTAGTAAAAAAATTTCTTCCAATCCAGGAATTAGTAGAGGAAAAATAATAAACTTTGAGGCAGCAGCTAAAATTATTAATGAAGATTTGCAATATATAGAAAAAGATGCAAAAAAAATTTTTAAAAATATTTCGGTAATTTTAAATGAAAAAGATTTATTTTGTACTAATCTTACTGGATTTAAAAAACTTAATGGTTCAAAAGTTGAAAAGAGAGATTTAGATTACATACTTAATGAGGCAAAAAGTTCTATAATAAAAAATCAAAAAAAAGACTCTATACTGCACATCCTAAACTCTAAATTTGTTTTGGATAAAACAAAACAAAACAACATGCCTCTTAATATATTTGGGGATCATCTAAGTTTACATATGACTTTTATTTCAATACCAAATAATAATCTCAAAAATATAAATGCAATTTTCAACTATAGTGACCTCACCGTGGACAGAATAATAAGTAAACCATTTGTAGACGGAATCAATTTATTAAATAATAATAAAAATCTAAAAAATTTTATAATAATTAATGTTGATAATGGACTAACTACTGTTTCTCTTTACGAAGAATCTTCTTTAGTTTTTTTTAAAACCTTTTCATTTGGAAGTAATTCTATTTATGAAGATATAACGCAACTTTGCTCTTTAAAAAAAGAAGAAATTGAGTCTATTATTAGCGATCTAAATTTTAATAATGTCGATGAAAATAAATCTAAATACCTTGATAAAAAATTTTTTACAAAATCAGACTTTAAAAAATTAACAGTCGAACATATCAAGGATATTATAGACGCAAGAATAGAGGAAATTGTCAATTATACTTTTAATAAAAATAAAAATTTAGAATATATTAATCAACAGATTTCCAAAGTATATTTGTTTTTTGAGGATAAATGCATATGCAAAAATTTAGAAAATTTATTTATAAAATCTATAAATATAGATTCTAACAAAGTTTTAATGGAACCTTTGACCCAAGATGATTTTAGATCCCTTTCTGGTGCCGCGGAACTAATTGTTAAAGGTTGGCACAAAGAAGCAATACCATTTTCAAACAAGAAAAAGTCAATAATTTCAGGTTTTTTTGAGCGTTTTTTTTAAATAAATCACCGTAGCTTTTTGTAATATTAGTTGTTTTCAACCTACATTTTATATTCTGTATAAATTTAATCATGTGGGAAAAAAATCAAAAAACACTAAATAGCGAAATAAGTTTCTCTGGAATTGGCTTACATTCTGGCACTAATGTAGATGTTAACTTAATACCAGCAAATTCTAATTCTGGTATCGTTTTTAAAAGAATTGATTTAGAAAAAAATAATGAAATAATTGCAAATTTTAAGAATGTCTCTTCAGCAAAATTGTGTACAAAAATAGAAAATGAATTTGGTGCAAGTGTATCGACCATAGAACATTTGATGGCTGCTTTTTATATTTGTGGAGTTGATAATTTAATTGTAAATTTAAATGGTCCAGAGGTTCCAATAATGGATGGGTCTGCAAAAGACTTTGTAGAGATTATAAAAAACTGTGGACTTAAAAAGCAAGAAGGAAAAAGAAAGTATATAAAAATTAAAAAGAAAATAGAGCTTAAAGAAGACGATAAATCTATAAATATAAATCCAACGAGCAACAGTTTTGATGTGAAGTTTACTTTAAATTATGCAAGAAGTCCTTTAATTCAAAAACAAACCAACACTACAAATTTTGAGGAAAAAAATCTTGAAGAAATTTATGTAGCTAGAACTTTTTGTTTATTTGAAGACATAGAAGCAATTAAATCTATAGGTTTAGCAAAGGGCGGTTCTTTAAAAAATGCCGTTGTTGTTCAAGATAACAAAGTTCTAAATGAAGGCGGACTTAGATCTAAAAAAGAATTTGTAAACCACAAGATACTAGACTTAGCTGGAGACTTTATGTTGTCTGGAGCTAGAGTTATCGGTTCAGTCGAATGTATCCATGGTGGACATGCTTTAACAAACGAGTTTTTGAAAAAGATTTTTTCAGATAAGAATAATTACGATATAGTTGAGCATGAGTCTTTATCCTCAAAAGTAAGAAAAATCATACCTATCCATAAGAGACTTGCGGTAAACGCCTAAATTTTAACATCATTTTACGCGAAGAGTTTTTTTTGTTACTAATAGAATATGCGTAAAATTTTAATTTGTCTTACTTTAGTTTTATTTTTAAATTCATGTGGCGGAAATAAAGAACAGGTAGTCAAACCTCCATCTACAAATGAAGAAGCAATACAAACTTACCAAGAGGCTCTCAAAGGCTTGAAAGAAGGAAATTTTCTTTTTGCCTCAAGAAAATTTAGTGAGGCGGAAGGCATGTTACCACAAACAGAATGGGCTGCAAAGTCAGCTTTGATGTCTAGTTACTGTTTGTACAATATTAATTTGTATGATGAGGCAGTTTTAAATTTGGAAAGATTCATAAAGATTTACCCTGCAAGTTCTTATATTAGTTATGCTCACTATTTAATAGCTATAAGTTATTACGAACAAATTTTAGATGAAGATAAAGATATACAACCACTTATTGTTTCAAAAAAAAAAATAGAAACTTATATTAAAAAATTTCCTGAAACAGAATATTCTATTGATTTAAAGTTCAAGTACGATCTGGTCATTAATCAACTCGCTGCAAAAGAAATTTCAATAGCAAGATACTATATGAAAAATGAGAAATGGATTGCTGCGATTAATAGATTAAAGATTGTAGTAGAGGAGTATGATAAAACAATATTTGTAGAGGAGGCCTTACACAGACTTGTTGAAATATATTATAAAATTGGATTAGATGATGAAGCACAAGCAGCAGCAGCTTTGCTTGGATATAATTATAACTCTGGAGAGTGGTATGAGAAATCTTATAAAGTATTAAATAAAGATTATGAGCTTAAAAAAGTAAAAAAAGAAAGCCAAAATGAGGGCCTTATAAAAAGAACAATAAAAAAAATATTACTTATTGATGAAGAATCAGGAAAAAATTAAAAAAGTTTACAAGGAGAAGGTAAAAAAACTTCTTAATTTCAACCAAGCATATTTTGAAAAGGACAACCCAGTTGTATCCGACGCCGATTTTGATAAACTTAAAAATGAACTATTAAAACTTTCAAAAAAACACCCATTTCTTAAACAAATTGAAAACATCGATAATTTAGTAGGTTCAAAACCTTCAACAAAATTTGAAAAGATAAAACATACCAGGCCAATGCTTTCTCTCGGAAATGCTTTTGAGATGGAAGATATGATTGATTTCAAAAAGAAGATAAATAATTTTTTAAACATTAAATCTGAAATAGAATTATCATCGGAACCAAAAATAGATGGTATTTCAGCTTCTTTAAGATATGAAAACGGAAAATTAATTTATGGTCTTTCCAGAGGAGATGGAATTTTTGGGGAGAATATAACAGAGAATTTAATGACCATAAAAGAAATACCAAGAAATTTAGAAAATCCACCCAAAGTCATTGAGATTAGAGGAGAGGTTTATATAGGAAAAAATGATTTTGAAAAACTTAAAGATAAATTTGCTAACCCAAGAAATGCAGCAGGCGGATCTTTAAGACAAAAAGACTCCAAGCAAACTGCAAAAATACCTTTAAGATTTTTTGCTTATGGTGTTGGAGAAATAGCTCCTCAAATTTTCAAGAACCAAACAGATTTACTTAAAAAACTTAAAGCTTGGGGATTTCCAGTTAATTCTTATTGTAAGAAAATTAATTCAATAGATAAGGTTGAAGAGAATCATTCTGAACTAGAAGGTTTAAGGTCAACATTAAACTATGATGTAGATGGAATTGTATACAAAGTAAATGATTTTAACTTTCAAGAAAGATTAGGCTCGACATCAAACTCTCCCAGATGGGCAATTGCATATAAATTTTCATCGGTCAAAGCTTCTTCCAAAATTAGGAATATAGTTATTCAAGTTGGAAGGACTGGTGCTATTACACCAGTTGCAAAAATAGACCCAGTTACCGTTGGCGGTGTAGTTGTTTCTAATGCGACTTTGCATAATGAAGATGAAATTAATAGAAAAGATATAAGGATAGGAGATACCATCACCATTCAAAGAGCTGGCGATGTAATTCCACAAGTTCTTTCAGTTGACAAATCTAAAAGAGACAAAAGAAGTAAAAAATTTGTTTTTCCTCACAAATGTTTATGTGGCTTTTCTACAAAAAAAGAAATTAACATGACTACAAAAAAGATTGATGCAGTAAGAAGATGTACTAGAGGCTATGAGTGTAATTTTACAGCCAAAGAAAAATTGAAGCATATAGTATCAAAAGATGCTTTTGATATAGAAGGTTTGGGAAAAAAAGTTATAGATAATTTTTGGGAGTTAAAATTTATCAAAAATCCAGCAGATATTTTTAATTTAAATTATCAAAAAATAGAAAAATTGGAAGGATGGGGAAAACTTTCTATTAAAAATTTACAGGATGCTATTAATAAATCAAAAAATATAGTTTTAGATAGATTTATCTATTCCATTGGAATTAGACATATAGGCCAAGAAAATGCAAAAATTTTGGCAAATTTTTTTAAAAATTCAAAGAAGTTTGAGGAATTATTTCTTGTAAAAAAAAGAAAAGACATTTTAAAAAATCTAGATGATTTAAATGGCATTGGTGGGACACAAATAAGGTCTATAGAAGACTTTTTTTCAAATCAAAAAAATTCTGAAATTATTCAAACATTAATGTCAGTTCTAAATATCAAAAACTACCAAAAGAATATTAAAATAGGAAAACTTAGCAATAAAAATATTATGTTTACTGGTGGATTTGAAAAAATGAGTAGATCTGAAGCAAAAGCTTTAGCTGAGGAGAATGGAGCAAAAATTCTCGGCACAGTTTCAAAAAAACTAGATTATCTTGTAATTGGAAATTCCAAACCAACAAAAAAGAAAATTGAAAAAGCAAAAGAGTTAAAAATAAATATTATGACGGAAGAGAAATGGTATAATTTATTAAATAGGTGAACAAGCTTTAACTAGATCTATTTTTTCATTTGTATTCATAAATTTAAATAAGTTTTTCCTCACTTTTTTGTGATAATTATTGATCCATTTTATTTCATTACTATTCAGTATTTTTTTATTTATTAGATCTTTTTCAATTGGTGCTATAGTTAGTTCTTCAAACTTATTTTTTTTAATATAGACAAGATTTTCAATTCTTATCCCAAAAGAACCTTCTTTATAATATCCTGGTTCATTTGATAGAATCATTCCATCTTTTAAAGATACCTTATTATTTTTTGATAGTGATTGTGGACCTTCATGAACATTTAAAAAATACCCAACACCATGTCCCGTACCATGAGGATAGTCTAATTTTATTTTTTTTAAAAATTTTCTAGCATTTTGATCTACTTGTGAACCAGTAGAATTTTTTTTAATTTTAAAATTAGAGACAGCAATATGACCTTTTAAAACACGTGTATAGATTTCTTTTATATAGTTAGATCTATTATCTAAAGAAATAGTTCTAGTTACATCAGTAGTTCCAAAAGAATACTGACCTCCAGAGTCCACTAGATATAATTCGCCTTTTTTTAAATTCCTATTTGTTTTGGAAGAGGCTTTGTAGTGTATAATTGCGCTATTTGGTCCTGTACCAGAAATTGTATTAAAACTAGGATATTTATAAGAAGGATTCATTTTTCTAAAACTTTCTAGTTTTACTTGAGCTGATATTTCTGTAATTCTTTTCTTTTTAAAATTTTTCTTCAACCAGAATAAAAATTTAGTCAGCGCCACACCGTCTGTGAGGTGGCTTTTTTTCATATTTTCAATTTCGATATTATTTTTAATAGATTTGAAAAAATATATTGGATCTATTTTCTCTAAAATTTTATTTTTTCTTTTTAATAAACTTTTTAAAAAGAAAGAACAAGACATAGCATCTAGCCAAATATTTTTTTTAGATATTCTATTAAGTATACTTTGAATTTTTAATTCATCATGAATACGAACTTTAAGATTTTTTATTTTTTGTATTTTTTTTGGGTCAGCAAAAAGATCAACTTCTCCCCTTTTGTTTATTAATAATCTTGCGTTTGGGACAGGAGAATAAGATGAATCATGACCCCTTATATTTAAAATCCAAGCAACATTTTCAGGGGCTGTAACTAATAAATAGTCAGATTTGTTTTTTAAGAGAGTATTTTTAATTCTTTCTATTTTTTTTTTACTGTCCATACCTGTTTTTTTTGGTGAGATAGAGAAGAAAGGTTTAACCGATGTTTTTGGTTTAGATGTCCAAACCATATCTATTAAATTTGAGTTTATAGATTTTAAACTGATATTCTTAATATTAAATAGAAAGTTTAATTGTTTTTCTGTGTGCAATTTTGGATCAAAGCCTAAAATAATTTTTTTTCTAGCTTTTAATAAGTCTTTGGGAAATTTATTGGGCACTGTAACAATTTTAAATTTTTTGCTTGATTGATGGCGAGCTTGAATAGTGTACCTTCCGTCTACAAAAAGGTAATTTTTATTCTTTAAAATTACTGCAAACCCAGCTGATCCAGAAAAATTAGAAATAAATTTTAATCTGTCATTTGATGAACTAACATATTCGTTAAAGTATTCGTCATTTTTAGGAATTATATATCCGTCAATTTTATATTTAATGAATAATTTTTTTAAAGCTTTCATTATTTAAGTAATTTCTTTTTTAATCGTGCCCAGCCAGGACTTCTGTATTCTTCATTGTCTCCAAGAAGATTGTCCTGATTGAAATCAAAATCATCAGACACTTCTTTTACAGGTTCTTCATTTTTTTCTACACTTTCTTCAGGAAGTTCATTTACAAATCTTGATGGTAAGCTATCCATCCATTCACCGTGCCATGATCTTTGCATAGCAAAAGATATGTAAGTCTTTTTTTTTGCTCTAGTAATACCTACATATGCCAATCTTCTTTCTTCTTCCAAAGCTAAGTCACCTTTTTCTTCTAAAGACTTTTGATGAGGAAACAGACCTTCTTCCCAACCGGGCAAAAATACTGTATCAAATTCCAAACCTTTTGCTGCATGCATTGTCATAATATTTACTTTTTCATCTTCCCATTCCTGATCAATAGATGTTGCTAAAGCAACATGCTCTAAAAATCCCTGTAAGTTTTCATAGTCATGCATCGCTCTTAAAAGTTCTTTTAGGTTTTCAATTTTATTTTCATTCTCAAGATCTTTTTTATTTTTTAACATTGCAGAATAACCTGACTCATCTAAAACAATTTTTAAAAGATCATAATGCTTCTTTTTTTTAAGATCAGATCTCCATTTCGTTATTAGATCAAGAATTTGTTTAATTACTACCCTAGTTTTTGGTTTAAATTTATTTAGCTGCAACAGTTTCCGCGCAGAATCTTCTAGACAATTTTTATTTTGAGAGGAAAAGTCATGTAATTGTTTCATTGTAGAATCTCCTAAACCTCTACGAGGTTTATTTATTATTCTTTCAAAAGCTAAATCATCAAACTTTTGATTTATAATTCTTAAATAACAAATAGCATCCTTTACTTCTGCCCTTTCGTAAAATTTCGTACCTCCTATAATTCTATAATTAACACCTATTTTTAAAAATCTTTCTTCAAATTCTCTAGTTTGGTATATTGCTCTAACAAGTATAGCCATATCATTTAAAGAATTTTTATTTTTAATACTTTCCTCGATTATTTGCCCTGCGCCTTGAGCTTCTTCTTTTCCATTTTTGTAGCAATTTAATTTGACCGATTCCCCTTTGACACTGTCAGACCATAATTTTTTACCTAGTCGGTCTTTATTATGAGAAATTAAATATGAAGCTGCATCTAAAATATTTTTAGTAGATCTATAATTTTGTTCTAACCTATAAATTTTGGTTTCTGGATACACCTTATCAAAATTTAAAAAGTTTTTGATTTCAGCACCTCTCCAACTATAAATTGATTGATCATCATCTCCAACACAGCATATATTTTTGTTTTTATTAACAATTAAATTTAACCATTTGTTTTGAATAAAATTTGTATCTTGATATTCGTCTACAAGAATATATTTAAAATTATTTGAATAAACATTTCTAATATCTGGGTTTTTTTCAAAAAGTTTTACGCAGTAAAGAATTAGATCGCCAAAATCACAAGCATTTAGATCTATAATTTTATTTTGATAAATTCTATAAACTTTTAATATCTGATTTTCAAAAATATCCTTTTTATTAAGTTTGACTTCTTCAGGTAAAAGACCCTTGTTCTTCCATCGATCAATCAAGGCCATTATAAATTGGGGTGATATTTTCTTTGCGTCAATATTTTCACCCTTACATATATTTTTAATCAATTTTTTTTGATCATCTGTATCCAGAATAGTGAAATTACTTTTTAGACCTACTGCTTCAGCATGTCGTCTAAGAAATTTAACGCTTATGGAATGAAAGGTTCCTAGCCACGATAAAGAACTAACCTTACCTCCAAAAATTTTAATTACTCTATCTCTCATCTCCTTTGCAGCTTTATTTGTAAAAGTGACGCATAATACTTGGTTTGGCCAAGCTTTTTTCTGTTCTATTATGTAAGCCAATCTAGAAGTTAACACTCTTGTTTTGCCTGATCCGGCACCAGCGACAACTAAACTCGGCCCCTCTGTGTTTAATACAGCAGATTTTTGTTCTTCATTTAATATTTTTAAAAAATCTTTCATTGCGAAATTTTTTATTTTAAGTTCTATACTGCTTATAAAACAACGTTATGGAAAATCCAGTAATTAAAATTATTCAATCATTGTATAAACAAAAAAATGTTAACAATTTAAGAAAACATTTAAATAAAAAAACGATCACACCAATAGTTTTAATTGTGTTTCTTTTAATAATAACGGCATATTTTACAAAACCATTGCTAACAAATTATGATTTAAAAAAGCAAATTATTGAAAAAAAGATAAAAGAGTCGTTCTCTTTAGATGCCAAGGTAAAAGGAAAAATATCATATCATTTTTTACCTTCTCCAAGATTAGAAATTAAAAAAGTTAACTTAAATTTTGAAAATTCGAGAAAATCGGTTTTTCTTGAACAAGCATATATTATATTATCACCGCTAAGAATAGAGAGTTTTCTAAATTTTAAATTTAAAAAATTTTTAATTTATAATGAAAATATTCAAATTTATCCTCAGGCATTTCAAAATTATTTTAAATATTTTACTTCTAGAAGAAAAAATACATTTGAAATTGAAAAATCAAAAATATTTTTTTTAGATGATCAAAAAAATACTGTTTCTTTCGAAAATTCTAATTTAATAGAAAAATTAAATAATCAAAGATATAAAATAGAAATCGAGTCTTATTTTTCAGATAAAAAAATAAAATTTAAATTTATAAATCAAATAGATGGTGAGAAGAGCCTTGATATAAATGTTCCTAAATTGGATACATCTATAAATGCAATTTTCGATCCATTAAGCAATTTAAATAATGTTATTGGCAAGTCTCAAATAAAATTATTTGATAACATTCTTACAATATCTTTTAAAGGAAAAGAAAAATTTGAAATATATGACTCTTTTTTTAGAAATAAATTTTTTAATTCTAAAGTTGATGGAGAAATTTCTTTTTCAGATAATTTCTTTTTTGACATAAATTTAGGTGTAAATCAGATAAATTTGAGAAAATTTCTTTTATATTATTTTCCTTCGGATTCAGATTATAGATTTTTAACATCTGGTATTAGTAAAAAATTGAATGGCAAATTTAAAATTTTTATGAAAAATACGAATTCTTTTGTTGGTAGAATTACTGACACTAAAATGTTGATGACTTTTGAAAATGGTGATTTAAAAATTGAAAATGGATCGGCTTCATTGCCACAAAATAGCAAAATTGAATTTAACATACTTTATACTGATAACAATAAAGAGCCTTTTATGGACTTTACTTTAAATTTTTATTCAACTGATACAAATAAGTTTTTGCGAAAATTTAACATTTATGATTTTGACGATAAAGAAACATCTTTGTTCTTAGAAGGCAGGATTGATTTGATGAAAAATAAAGTCAAGTTAAAAAATATTGTGAGAAATAAAAATGTAAAATTTGATAGAAGAGATATTTTAGACATAGAGAAAAATTTTAATGAATTTGTTATAGATAGAAGTTTACTTGGAATTACTGATTTTTTTAGATTAAAAAAATTTGCAAAAGAAACTTTAGGTTAACAAAGAAAAAAATTAATTTGGCTTAGTCATTTTTTTTGGATTTACAATTTTTAAAAATTCTTTCTCATTAATCAGTCCAGTTCTTACTGCTTCATATTTTAGCGATGTTCCATTTTTTAGTGCCTTTTTCGCAATTTCCGCAGCATTGTCATAACCTATCTTAGGAGCTAGAGCTGTTACTAGCATCAAAGAGTTATCAAGAAGAAATTTTATTCGTTTCTTATTAGCTTTCAAACCTTTTATGCAGTAATTTGAAAAAGCTTTAGACGAGTCAGCCATTATATTTATTGATTGAAGTATATTGTGTATAATTAATGGTTTAAAAACATTTAATTCAAAATGACCGTGTGAACCAGCCATAGTGATACCATTATGATTTCCTATTACTTTTACACAGACCATTGTAACTGCCTCACATTGGGTAGGATTAATTTTACCAGGCATTATTGATGAGCCTGGCTCATTTTCTGGTAATATCAATTCTCCGTATCCTGCTCTCGGACCTGAACCTAAAAATCTTATGTCATTAGCTATTTTCATCAAACAAACGGCAGTAGTGTTCATTGTTCCAGAAAAATTTACTATTGCATCGTGTGCAGCTAAAGCAGCAAATTTATTTTTTGCTGGTTTAAATTGAAGTTTAGTTATTTTTTTTATTTCTTTTACAATTTTTTTATCAAAGTTTTTTTTAGTATTTAAACCTGTACCTACAGCTGTACCTCCTTGTGCTAAAAAATAAATTTCATTTAAGGCTCTTTCAATTCTTTCAATACATTTTTTTAATTGAGAGTGATATCCCGAAAACTCTTGACCTAAAGTTAATGGCGTAGCATCTTGTAAATGTGTTCTACCAAGTTTAACTATCGTATTAAATTGTTTTACTTTTTTACCTAATTCTTTTTCCAATAATTTTAGTGAAGGTAATAATTTATTTTTAGCTTTCATCGCTATCGCTATGTGCATAGCTGTAGGAAAAACATCATTGGTTGATTGAGATTTATTTACATGGTCATTTGGATGTATAGGTTTTTTTGTTCCCATTTTTCCACCCATCATTTGTATTGCTCTATTGGCAATTACCTCATTAACATTCATATTCGTTTGTGTTCCAGAACCTGTTTGCCAAACTTTTAAGGGAAAATGTTCGTCAAGTTTACCTTTAATTATTTCATCTGCTGCTTTAACAATGTATCTACCTATCTTTTTTTCAAGATCACCATTTCTCATGTTTACTATTGCTGCAGCTTTCTTCACTATTGCTATTGATTGAATTAAAATGGGCCTTACTAGAAAATCACCAATATCAAAGTATTTTTTTGATCTCTGAGTCGAAGCTCCCCAATACTTATCACCAGGAACTTTAATTTTACCTATAGAATCAAATTCTATTCTATATTTCATTGATATAACCAAATTATATTATACATAAGAAATTGTAAATAAATTACGAACTAACTGTGAGGATTTTATGACAAATTTTAATAGTGTTAAGAAATTTATGGAAGTGTTTGGGCAGGAAGTTAAGACAAAAGCAGAATTTCCTTCGGACAAAGTGATACAGCTCAGATACAACCTAATTAAAGAAGAATTAGACGAATTTTCCCAAGCTTTAAAGGATAAAAATTTAGTAGAAGTAGCTGATGCACTCACAGACATTTTGTATGTCACTTATGGAGCAGGAGTTGCTTTTGGTATTGATTTGGACAAATGTTTCGATGAAGTACAAAAGTCAAATATGAGTAAGTTAGGTGATGATGACAAGCCAATTTATAACGATCAAGGAAAAGTTATGAAAGGACCAAAATATTTCAAGCCTGATTTAAATAAGTTTATAAAATAAGAAATGTATAAATTACTTTCTAATATTTATAATCTTTATTGGAAACATAAAATTTTTTTTCCGAAAAAACAATATTCTTGCTTTGGAGAAGATACATTTGTTTCTAGTTATTTTGAGAAACAAGATCAGGGTTTTTATGTTGATGTTGGCTCTTATCATCCTTTTTTTTGGAACAATACTTACCTATTATATAAAAAAAAATGGAATGGTATTAATGTTGATGCAAATCCACTCTCGACTCAACTTTTCAAATTTGCAAGAAGTGATGATTATAATCTAAATCTAGCAATAACTAGTAAAAGAAAAAAAGAAATTAAACTTTACTGCAGAAGAAAAATGAATGTTCTTAACACTACAGATGAAGATTTTGCAAAAAAAAATTTTCCTAATGGCTATGATACTATAAATGTACAATGTTCTTCACTAGACGATGTTTTAAACAAAACAAAGTATAAAAATAGACCTATTGATTTTTTGAATGTTGATGTAGAAAATACAGAAAAAGATGTTTTAGAGTCTTTAAATTTTCAAGTTTATAGACCCAAATTAATTTGTGTAGAGATTCATTCTAAATCAGAAGAAGATTTAAAAAAAAATGTGACTTATAATTTTCTTTTAGAAAAAAACTATAAAATTGCATGGAATAAAGAATATAGTTTTATTTTTTCTTAAAATTAAATTTATTTTCTTTCAAAGAGATTTACAAAAAAACCAGGGTAGTATTCTCCATTTTTTATTTTTTTTAAACCATAATCATATAAAGATTTTTCATGTGAAATTAATTCATTATAATCAGAAAAACTTTGAAATTTGTTTATAGATGATGATCTTAAAATATAATCTTTTGAGGTTAAGTTTATAATCTCTTCTAACGTATGTTGTGTTTCATGTGGATGCAAAACTTGATCGAGAAACCAAGATTTTATATTTTCATCGTCAAAATTTCTTTTATCTAAAGATTTATACTTTTCAAAAAGTATTTCATTGATGTCACTATTATCCTTATTTTTTTCTTTTAAATCTTTGAAATGGTCTAAAAAAGGTTTTCGGCCGTATTTATGATATAATCCAAGCATAAAAAATCTTGGCTTTAATGAAATAATTTTTTTAATTCCTTCAAGACAATTATTGGTGTGATGTAATACTCCTAGTGATACAATCAAATTAATATCGTTATTATAGTTAAAAGTAAAAAGATCTTCCTGAATGAATTGTGAATTTAAATTAAGTTCTTGTTTCACCTTATTTGCAAACTCGATACTTTTAGGATTAAAGTCAACACCAATGACTTTAATTTTGGGGAAATTATAGCTAAGATTATTTGTAAACCAGCCTACTCCACAACCTAGCTCAACAACTGTAGAATTTTTATTTTCAATTATTTTTTTTAAAAAAGGGTAATTTTCTATAAGATTAAGGTCTTTAATATTTTTTATTGCAATTTGGCTATCAGAATAAAAATTAAATGGAAGTTTTTTATAAAATTCTAAAACTTTTAAATTTTTATAAGTGGCTTTTTGATTCTCTTTTTTCATTTTTTATTTTCAAGGGGCGTTCTGTTGCCAGGTGCCCCAAACCCCGTTTACTTAATTAACAAGTTAATTAAGCAGCAAGTGCAAATTTATTATTTGCATTTAAAAT
>MDTB01187561.1_pt1 | contig 24351 bp, 32 predicted proteins | sample 811161 | NCBI WGS metagenome assembly MDTB01 (sample SAMN05326650, study PRJNA326480) | marine metagenome | isolation source: seawater | place: Mediterranean Sea | collected 2009
ACCTAAGATTGTGCAAATTGGATTTTTCATGATATTTAGAAACTATATATGAAAATAATTAAGATTAAAGAGGACATAACTTCAGAGATTGCTAATTCATTCAAAAATAGCATTGCAATCGATACCGAAGCCACAGGTCTTCAAATTCCAGAAAGAGATAAATTAAGCTTAATACAGATTTGCGATGAAAAAGAAAATGTCTATATAATACAGCCAAATAAAAAAAATTTTAAAGCTCCGAATTTAGTGTCTGTACTTGAAAATAGCAAAATTTTAAAGATAGGTCATTTTTTAAGATTTGATAAAAACGCTCTAGAATTCTTTTTAAAATGTAAATTAAATAATATTTTTGACACTAAAATAGCATCAAAGATCGTTAGGACTTACACTGACTCCCATGGACTAAAAAATTTAGTACAAGAATTCTGCAATAAAAATTTAGATAAACGTCAAGGTAGTAGTGATTGGAATAAAGATATAAGCGATCTTACGGATAAACAATTAGAGTATGCCGCAAATGATGTTATTTATTTACATAAAATTAAGTTTGAGTTAGAAAAAATGCTCACTCGAGAAAATCGAATGGAATTATTTAAAAATTGTTTAAATTTTTTAAATACAAGAGTTGAATTAGATCAAAATGGATTTAAATTTGATATTTTTGAACATTAATGAATAAAAAAAATTATATATCGTCAGCTCGAAAAGCTGCAAATATACAGATCAGTGAACTTAAAAAAATTACAAAAGTTTTCAATAAATCATTTGTTAAAGCTGTAGATTTAATCGCTACCTGCAGAGGAAAAGTAATATTTTCTGGAATTGGTAAATCTGGTCTTATAGCAAGAAAAGTGAGTGCTACTTTTTCAAGTGTTGGTATACCAAGTTTTTTTTGTGATCCAATTCAAGCTCTGCATGGTGACATGGGTCAAGTTGAAAAAAAAGATATTCTGATAATTTTTTCTTATTCAGGAAACACCTCCGAATTAACTAATTTGCTAAAATATGCAAACCGATTTGGAATAAAAATTATTGGTATTGCCTCAAAATTAGATAGTTTACTTTTAAAAGCAAGTAACATTAAAATTCTTTTACCAAAAGTAAAAGAGTCAGATCACACAGGTATGGTTCCAACAACAAGTACATCTATTTCTTTATTGCTAGGAGACTGTCTTGCTACAACGCTAATGTATGAGAAAAAATTTACCAAAGAAAGATTTAAGATATTTCACCCTGGGGGCAATATTGGTAAATCTTTACTTTTAGCAAAAGATATTATGCTAACTGGAAAGAAGCTTCCGGTTACTAATTATAAAAAAAATTTAGGTGATGCTTTAAAGATAATGAATAAAAAAAAATTAGGATTAGTAGTATTATTAAATAAAAAATATATTGTAGGGTTGATCACTGATGGTGACCTTAGAAGAGAATTAAAATTTCTTTCTAAAAAAACATTATTACAAAAAATTATGACTAAAAAACCCTTTATAGTTAACGAAAGTATGCCAGCACCACGAGCTTTGGGAATTATGAATGAAAAAAAAATTACTAGTTTGCTTGTAGTGAAAGATAAAGATTTTAATAAGAAAAAAAATGTACAATTAACAGGAATGATACATATACACTCGCTTTTACAACACGGTCTTAAGTAATGGACAGAAAAAAAAAATTAAGAATATTACAATCTTTTTTATTAATTTTTGGGATTATTATTATTTATCTTACTTACTATAATCAAGAGGCTTATAAATCTGAAATTAAAACCTCTAAGTCTATAAAAGAGTCAAAATTAAACAATGATGAGGAAGAGGGTGATGTTTTTTTTGATATTGAGTATACCGGTCTTGATTTGCACGGTAATAGATACTTATTAAAATCGAAAGAAGCCAATTTAGATGAGTCTAGGCCAGAAATAGTTTATATGAATGATGTTTTTTTAACATTCTATTTCAAAGATGATACTATACTTTATGTTTGGTCTGACGAGGGAATTTATAATAATAAAAATTTCGATATGAAATTTAGCCTAAATGTAAAAGCTGAGTATATTGGAAGCAAACTTTTTGCTGAACAAGCTCATTATTCTAACTCAGAAAATTATTTATCAATTTTTGAAAACGTTAGAATTAATGATAAAAGAGGTAACCTAGTAGCCGATAAACTGTTATTTGATATTAAAAAACAAAATTTAGCAATTACGTCTTTTAATGACGGTAAAATTAATGCTAATGTAAAATTAAATGAAAAAAGGTTTTAGAATTTTAAAATTTAAAAAGGACAAGCCTATCTTTGAGGTAAAAGATATAAATAAATCTTTTGATGGAAGGCCTATTCTTAAGAAATTATCATTAAAAGTTTACCCGGGAGAATGTGTGGGAATACTTGGTCCTAATGGTTGTGGAAAAACTACATTGTTTTCAATGTGCATTGGAGAACAAAGTCCAGAGGGTGGAAAAATTTATTTAAACAATAAGTCAATAGATCAAATTCCAATTCATTTAAGGTCTAAAGAAGGACTAGGATATCTTCCTCAACAAAGAAGCGTTTTTAATATGAGTGTTTACGACAATGTTCTTGGAATTGCTCAAATTAGTATTAAAGGAGAAACAAAACAAACAGAAATTACTGAAAAACTTTTAGATGAATTTAATTTACAACACTTGAGAAGCTTAAATGCATCAGTTTTATCAGGTGGTGAAATTAGAAGACTGATGATGGCAAGAGTGATGATTAATAAACCAAAAATAGTGTTGCTTGACGAACCATTAGCTGCATTAGATCCTTTAGTCATTCAAGATATTCAAAAATATATTTTAAAAATTCAAGCTAGCGGCACAGCTATTTTGGTAACTGATCACAATGTAAAAAATTTATTTGATATCACAGACAGAAGTTATGTTCTCGGAGAACAGTCAATTATAGCAGAAGGAACTTCTAGAGAGTTATTAAAATCATCTAAGGCGATAGAGCATTATTTTGGGTCGCAGTTTTCGTAAATTAATGCAGATCAAAAGCTATTCTTTAGAATTAAAGAAAAAAATTAAACCATTTAATAAATCTATTAATGTGGACTCGGATAAATCTCTTTCTATAAGAAGTTTTTTGATAGGATCCGTTTGCCAGGATATATCAATTATTAAAAACGCTTTAGAGTCAGAGGACGTAAAAAGTTCAATTCAATCATTAAGAAAACTTGGAGTTCTAATTAAAAAAAACTAATTCTCAAACTTACAAAGTACACGGCAAAGGCTTAGGCTCCTTATATGCAAAAAAAAATTTATCTTTAAATTTTGGAAACTCAGGTACTCTAGCTAGATTACTAATAGGCATATTATCTACTACTCCAGACATAGAAGTAAAAATACAAGGCGACAAATCATTAAATAGAAGAAGTATGAAAAAATTAATTAAACTCATGTCAAAATTTGGAGCAGAATTCTTACCTAAAAATAAATTCAATTTTCCGTTAAAACTAGTTTCTACTGAAATGCCAATTTGTGTAAATTATAATTCTGATGCTTCAGCGCAATTAAAAAGTGCAGTAATTTTAGCGGGGCTAAATTCTTTTGGTATTACAAAGATTATAGAAAATGAAAAAAGTAGAGATCATACTGAAAATATGCTTGTTAAAAACCCACAAGCAATAAAAATAAAAAAGGATAAAAAAAATATTATTGAAATTTTTGGAAAAAGATTTTTAGACAATTTTACAATTAAAATACCAGGAGATCCATCTTCGGCAGCTTTTTTTGTAGCTTTAACGATACTAAGTGAGAAATCATCTCTAAAAATTAAAAATGTAGGTCTTAATCCAAGAAGAATAGGATTTTACGAAATATTAAAAAAACATGGAGCAAAAATAAAATTCTCAAACAAAAGAATGCAAAATAATGAAATTGTAGGTGACATTGCTATTAAAAGTGGAAAGTTAAAAAGAGCGATAGTGGCGCCAAAAGATTTTTATGAAAAAACAACAGATGAGTATCCAATTTTATTTTGCATCGCAGCTTTAACTCACGGAATATCAGTTTTTAAAGGAATTGAAGATTTGGCAAACAAAGAAAGTAACAGAGTTAAAGAAATGCAAAAAATTTTAAAACAGGTTGGAATAAAAAGTAAATTTAAAGACAACGCGTTAAGAATATTTGGTAAAAAAGAAATTAATAATAAAAATAAAAAAATTTATGTTCCAAATTTAGGTGATCATAGAATATGTATGTCGACTACAGTTTTGTCACTTATAACCGGAATTAAAGCAAAAATAAGTAATTTTGAAACAGTAAAAACTTCTTCTCCAAGTTTTTTAAAGATAATAAAAATATTAGGAGCAAAATATGAAATCAAATAAACCTATTCAAGTCTCCTGCGATGGTGGAGCAGCTACAGGAAAATCTACTGGCGCTCAAATGATTTCAAAGATATATAAACTCAATTTTTTATCTTCAGGGTTATTGTACAGATATGCAACTTTTCTTATATTAAAGTTTAAACCGAATAATGAAATATCTTTTTTAAAAAAAAAATTTAAAATACTAAAACTTAATAAATTGAATAGAATTAATTTGCATACACCTGAGATTTCAAAAATTAGTGCAATTATAGCAAAAAAAAATAAAATAAGAAAAATTTTAAAAGATTTTCAAGTAAAGTTTTCCCAAAAAAATAAAAGGTGTTGTATTGAAGGGAGAGATATTTCAACTAAAATTCTTCCAAATTCAGATATAAAATTTTTTTTTAAATGTAATTTGAATAAAGCAGCTTATAGAAGATACAAAGAATTAAAAAAAAACAACAATAAAATTAATCTTAAAGATGTCAAAAAAGCCTTAAGAATAAGAAATAATCATGACGTTAATAGAAAAAGTAGCCCTTTACTCAAACATACAGATGCGATAGAAATCGACACCGGAAAATTAAATAAAAAAGCTATGGTAAAAAAAATGATAAAACACATTAATAAAGCGGTAGAAAAAAAATATGGCAACTGAGCAAGAACTAAAAAAAACTAATCCTTTATTAAAAGAATTTCAAAATCTTCTAGAAGAAGACTTCAAAGACAGAAAATTAAAAGAAAACGAAATCATAAAAGCGACTGTAACAGAAATCACAAAAAATTTTATAGTAGTTGATTGCAAAGCAAAAATGGAGGGAATGATACCAATAGAGGAATTTAAGAATGATGACGAATTATCAAAATTAAAAGTTGGATCTTCTATAGATGTTTACTTAGATAGGATTGAAAGTGCTAGAGGTGAGATTATCATTTCAAGAGATAAAGCCAGAAAAATGAAGGCATGGAAAAAAATGGAAAAAGTTTTTGAAACCCAGGAGGAATTAACTGGATATATTACAGGTAAAGTTAAAGGAGGATTTATAGCTAGCGTAGAAGGTCTGCCTTGTTTTATGCCCTCGTCTCAAATTGATGTAAGGCCACTAAAAAAAGTTGATCATTTAATGAATACTCCAGTAAAAGTAATTGCAACAAGAATTGATAAAAATAGAGGAAATGTTTGTGTTTCAAGAAGAGCTGTTTTAGAAAAAAGTAAAAATGCCGAGATTACTGAAGCGTTAAAAAATATTAAAGAGGGAGATATAATAGAAAACGCGTTAGTTAAGGCGACTACAGATTGGGGCATATTTCTTGATATCAATGGAATTGATGCTTTGCTTCACGTATCTGACCTAAGCCATGGTAGAGTAAAAAAACCATCTGACTTAGTATCGATAGGCCAAAAACTTAAAGTAAAAATTACTAAAATAGATCCAAAAACAAATAGAGTCTCTGCTTCAGTTAAAGCTTTAACTGAGGATCCGTATTCAAGTATAGAAAAAAAATATAAAGTTGGAGAGATTTATGAAGGGACTGTTACAAAAATTATGGAATATGGATGTTTTGTAAGAATAGAAGAAGGAATTGAGGGCTTAATTCATAATTCGGAGTTGGATTGGACGAATAGAAATGTAAAGCCAAGTAAAATTCTCTCTGTTTCAGAAAATATTAAATTTAAAATTGTAAATATTGACAAAGAGTCAAAAAGAATTTCTTTATCTTATAAAGCAACATTAGATAATCCTTGGAGTAAAATTAAAGAAAATTTAGGCAAAGAAGTAAAAATAAAAATAAATAATATTACAGATAAAGCTATATTTGGAGAATTAACAGACTCGGGTTTAACAGGAATGTTGCATTATAAAGAAATTTCTTACGATGAGAATATCGATGACCTAAAGAAGTTCAAAAAAAATGACACAATTAATGCAAAAATTATAGAGATAAAAGATGATAAGATAAGATTTTCTAAGAGGGCTTTAGACAAAGATCCTTTAGATTGGTTTAAAGATAATAAAAAGAAAGTGGGAGATGTAATCACTACAAGGATTCATGAAGTTTTAAAAACTGGAGTAAAAGTATCAATTGATAAAGAGAAGAAATTAATTACCTCTATTAAAAAAACAGATTTAGCAAAAGAGGCCATTGATCAAAGAGTAGATATTTTTACAAAAGATAATGCCCTTGATGCTAAGATTGTAGAGCTTGATTTTAAAACAAGAAAAATAAAATTATCAGTAAAAGCTGCTCAAATAGATGAAGAAAAATCTTTGATTGCAAAATTTGGGGAAGGAGCAACTAAATCTGGAGCAACCTTAAAAGGAATTTTTGAAAAAGCAATAGGTAGTAAGAAAAAGAAAAAAGAAGAAAAATAATTGTCAATACCAAGACTAACTAAAATATTAAAAGAAAAACACCCAGACTTAAATAAATCTCAATTAGAATCTATTATTAATACGTTCTTTTCACGCATTAAGACTGCATTAATGCAAAAAACAACTGTAGAATTAAGAGGTTTTGGAACTTTCTTCTTAAAAGAAACTAAAGAGAAATATACAGCTAGAAATCCAAGGACAGGAAGGTTAATTTATGTTCCAAAAAAGAATAAAATACGATTCAGAGCTAGTAAAAAGTTTAATAAATATTTAAACGAATGAAAAAAAAAATATTTATAGCATGTGATGTTTCGAGCGTTAAAATGGCAAAAAAAATAATTGCTCAAACTCAAACAAATAAATTAGACATAGTTTACAAATTTGGATTTCAATTCTTCTACTCCAAAGATGGACGGAAATTTATTTCAAAATTAAAAGATAAAAAAATATTTTTAGACCTAAAATTAAATGATATTCCTAATACATGTGCATCTGCTATAAAATCATTAAAGGATTTAAATAATATTTTATATTTGACTGTTCATGTTTCTGGGGGACTAGAAATGCTAAAAGTAATTAAAAAAACTGCAAAAAAATTTAACAAAAAGCTAAATATTTTAGGTGTAACAGTTTTAACTAGTTTAACGAATACATCGATAAAGAAAATTGGTCATACTAAATCTATAAATCACATTGTAAGAAAACAAGCATCCTTAGCTAAATTAGCCGGACTTGATGGCATTGTCTGTTCTGGTCATGAGGTAAAGTTTTTAAAAAAAATATATAAAAATTTGAAAATAGTAACGCCAGGGATTAGACTCCAAAATGATAAAGTGAGTGATCAAAAGAGGGTTATGACTCCTAGAGAAGCATTTAAGAATGGCGCTTATGCTATTGTTATGGGTAGAAGCATAACTAAAGGCAATATAAAAAAGAATATAAATAGATTAATTAATTCTTTACAATAAGCCTATGAAACTCAAAGTTTGTGGTCTTTCTAATCCAGTAGAAGTTGAAACTTGCGTAGAATACGGGGTGAACTACTGTGGATTCATTCTAAACTATACTAAAAGTCATAGGTATGTGCGTTTTAATCAAGCTGATCGCTTAACAAATATTAACAAAAAAAAATCTAAATATGTTGGTGTGTTAGTTAAACCTAGTCATCAAGAGCTAGAAAGATATTCAAAATTAAATTTAGATTATTTTCAACTCTATGGTGATTATAATAATGATCAGCTTCAAAATATAAGCAAAAAATTTAAATTGAAGATAATTTCAGCAATACAAGTTAAAAAAAAGGAAGATGTAGAAAGTTATAAAAAAATTGAAGCAGGGTCTGATATCATTTTATGGGATAGTTCTGGTTATGAAGAAAGTTTAAATTGGAATTTTAAATGGATAGATAAGATTTCAACAAATAAAGAAAAAATGGTTGCTGGAAACATTACATTAGATAAACTAGACAATTTAACCGATTTGACTGATGGAGTAGATGTTTCTGGAGCTTTAGAAACAAATAAAGTAAAAGATGTAAATAAAATAAAAGAGTTTATTAATCAAATAAGAACTTTATAGTATGAAAATAAGAAAAGGTACACCTCTGATCGATCAGCATGACAAAAACTATATGTATGGTGGAAAGTTTGGTGGTAATTTTATTCCTGAAACATTAAAAAAACCTATTGATGATTTAACTGAGTTATTTTCAAAACTAAGAAAAGATAAAAAATTCTTAAAAGAAAGAGATTTTTATTTTAAAAACTATGTCGGAGCTCCCACTCCTTTTATAAAGCTTGAAAATTTAACAGAACATTTGGGTGGAGCGCAAATCTATGCAAAAGTAGTGTCAGAGGCAAATGGTGGCGCCCATAAAATTTATAATGCAACAGTGCATTGTTTAATAGCTCGGAGAGCAGGACTCCGAGAGATTGTGGGGGATACCAGGCGCCGGTTACGCAGGTAAAATGCTCTCAATGGCAGCAAAAAAATTTGGTCTTAAATGTAAAATTTTTATGGGAGCTAAAGATATTAAAAGACAAAGACCTAATGTCGAAGCAATGAGAAAAAATGGTGCAACGATTGTACCTGTAACCACAGGAAGTCAAACTTTAGTCGATGCCGTAAGTGAGTGTATGAGATATTGGGTTTCAAACTGTAATGTCTCAGCAATGTGCGTGGGTAGCACAGTAGGCCCTAATATTTTTATAAAAATTTGTGCATGGAGTACGGCGCAAATCTCCCGTGAGTTAATAGTTCAGCTTAAAGAGGAATTTGGAAAAATTCCAAAAAAAATTAAATTATTAAACTGCGTAGGTGGAGGTAGTTCTGCTATGGGATTTTGGAATGAATTTATGGATACTGATGCTGAGTTTGTTGGTGTAGAAGCAGGTGGACCCAAAAATAGCAAACTTCATGCTGCGCCTTTAACCAATGGATCGAAAATTGGAATTTTACATGGGGCTGCACAATATGTTGTTCAAAATAAAGAAGGACAAATAAGTCCGACGGAGTCTATATCTGCTGGTTTAGATTATCCTGGTATTTCTCCATTACATTGTTTTCTTAAAGATGCAAAAAGAGCAAGATATACATCCGCAACTGATGAAGAGGCATTAAAGGCTTATCAATTAGTTTCTAAATTAGAAAATATATCTCCATCGTTAGAACCTTCGCATGCTTTTGCTGAAGCAATTAAAATAGCACCTAAATTAAAATCATCTGATGTAATTGTTGTAAATTCTTGTGGAGATAGCATTAAAGATAGAGACATTATAAAACAAAAATTAGGTTCTTACGTAAGATGAAATCAAAAATAGCGTTGGCTTTCAAAAAATGTAGAGCTGAGAAGAGACCAGCGTTGATTACTTATACTGTTGCTGGAGACAACACCAAAAGCAACTCATTAAAAATATTAAACACGATGTCAAAACATGCAGATATTCTCGAACTCGGGTTTCCACACAATACTCCCATTGCAGACGGGGGACAAATTCAAGGTAGTTCTCATCGAGCTTTAAAGAATGGGATAAAACTTAAAGATGTTTTCCATATAGTAAAAAAATTTAAAAAAACTAATCCCAATAAACCTCTAATATTAATGGGTTATTTTAACTTAATCTATCAAAATGGAGAGCATAATTTTTTAAAAAGTTGTAAAGCTTCCGGAGTGGATGGCTTAATTGTTGTTGATCTCCCTTATCCAGAAAATAAAATTTTTGCAAAAAAATGTAAAAAGAAATCAATAAATTTTATTCAACTTTTATCTCCTACGACTTCTAAAGATAGAATGAAAAGAATTATAAAAGACTCCCAGGATATGATTTATTACATTAGCATGCTCTCTACAACAGGAGGAAAATTAAAAGTTTCTCCAAAAAAAATTCTTGAAAATTATAAAAAAATAAAAAAACTTAGCGGCAACAAAAATGTAGTAATAGGCTTTGGAATAACTGATAAAACTATATACTCTTTAAAAAAAGCTGATGGATTAGTCATAGGATCACAATTATGTAAAACAATAACTGATTCTCTCAGAAAAAGACAAAATCCTGTCACAAAATTAAATAAAATAGTATATAATCTTAAAAAACAAATCATATGAACTGGATAAAAAATAAAATTTTAAGTTTTGTTCAAAAAACAAAAGATAAATTTAGAAAAGATCGACCATCAAAAGAAGATCAAGAAAAAAGTTTATGGATAAATTGCCCTGGTTGTAATCAAATGCAATTAAAAGAGGATTTAAAAAAAAATTTTAATATTTGTAAGTGTTCTTATCATTTTGATCTTGATCCTAAAGTAAGATTTAAAGAATTATTGTTTGATGATGGAGATTTTGAATTAATACCTTGTCCCTCATGGAGCTCTCCAGATCCATTAGAAATGGAAATTAATGGAAAGAAATATATTGAAAAATATAAAGGTTATCAAAAAAAAACAGGCCAACAAAGTGCGTTATTGATTGCTCATGGTAAAATTGGAGGATTAAAAACTGTTGCTGTAGGTTACAACTTTGCTTTTGGAGGTGCAGCTTTTTCACAAAGGGAAAATGAGCATTTTCTAGCAGCAGCTCAGTATGCAATGGATAACGACATAGAGTTATTCTTAAGTATTTATCAGAGTGGTGGAATGTCAGTTTACGGAAATATCCATAGTTTAAAAAGTATGAGTGTTTGTCAAATGGTTCATTCAATGTTGAAAAATAAAAAAATTGTGAATATAGGAATTTTAGGATCAAAAATTACTGGAGGAACTTTTGTAAATGTCTTCGCGAATGATTTTTTATTTTCTGAAAGTCCAAAAAACTCAAATCAACTTTTCAGTGGAAAAAGAGTTAGCGCAAGTGTTAGATCTTCTGATAGCACTGAAATGCCACCAGACTTTGGTGAGGGAGGTTTTTTAGAAAAACATGGCATGATTGACGGTTGTTTTTCCTCTAGGTTAGAAATAAAAACTAATATTATTAATCTAACAAAAGTTCTATTGAAAAAAAATGAGGCTCAAGTTAAGAATGAGTCTAATGCCAAAATCAACCAATCTTTACAGTCAGCTAGCTAATCATACCCTATTCAATAAATCGGTAAATTTTGATTTAAAACGTATCAAAATTGTATTAAAAAAATTAGATCATCCTGAAAGAAAACTTAAAAATGTAATAAATATCATCGGTAGCGATGGAAAGTATTCTTTACTTAGTTCATTAAAATATTTTATTGAAGCTAACAATCAAAAAACTGCTGCATATATATCACCTAGTATAAAAGATATTAAAGAAAGATTTTGGATGGGTAACAATTTTTTAAGCCATAAAGAAATAAAAGACTCAATCAAGGTTATTGAAAAACTAAGAGTTAGATTAACTATATTCGAAGTTTTAACTGTTATCTTTATAATGAATGCGGCCAAAAAAAATAATGATTTTAACTTGATAGAAGCAGGTGCTTTATTTGCAAAAGACTCTACAAATGTTTTTGACTTTCCAAAATTACAGGTTGTTGTCAATATTAATAAACAACATTTAAATTTTTTAAAGAAAAAGAATCTTAATGAAGTTATATATCAAAAAGTAGGTTTTTTAAGCCAATTTACAAATATATATGTAGGTAAACAAAAATTAAAAGTTTTAAAAAAAATTAAAACTATTCTTAAAATTAATAGTAGTAAAATCGATTATTCAAAGAATTGGAAGTTAATTAATAGAAAAAAAAACTTTTTTTATAAAGATTTCAAATCGACCATTAAATTAAATTCAAAATATGTTCACTCTAAAGGGCTTTTAGAAAATCTTTGTCTCGCTATTAAAATAGCTATGGATTTAGGAATAAAAAAAAAAATAATAATTAAAACAATCCCTAAAATTATGTTTGAAGCTAGAATTCAATATTTGAAAAAAGGTAAATTAATTAAAAAAATAAATCCGAATGAAAAAATTTTAATTGACGGCTGTCACTCTGAAACTAGCGCTATAAATCTTGCGAACTATTTAAAAACAATAAAAATTCCTATCTACGGAATATGGTCAATGACCAAAAATAAAGACCCGGATAAGTTTATAAAAAATTTTAGAGGTTTGTTTAAAAAAATTTATACAGTGCCTATTGAAAATGAAACTGCTTCTTTATCAAATAAATATTTATTCAAAATAGCGAAAAAAAACAAATTTAAAACTGAATTATCTAGCAATTTTCAGGCAGCTATCAAAAAGATTAGTTCTAAAAATAAAAAAATAATTTGTATTTTTGGATCTTTGTACTTGTGTGGAAACGTTTTGAATAAAAATTAGATGTGAGGTTTAATAAATTCAAGCATATCTTTTTCACTAGAAGCTCCTACTTTTGTTCCTAAAAGTTTTCCTTCCTTGAATAAAAGAATAGTGGGCACACCTCGCACAGAATACTTTGTTGGTTCATTAGGTTGGCTTTCAATGTCATGATAATAACAATTTATCTTATCAGCAAAGTCATTCGATATTTTTTCCACAATTGGTTTAAGTTGCTGACAGGGCCCGCACCATGAAGCTGAAAATTGTATTAATGAAAGTTTGCTTTCACCTATTTGCTCACTAAACTTTTCATCGGAAGAGTCTTTAAATGCCATATGCTTTAATTAAGTATTTTTATTTTTTTGTCAACTATGCAGATGAGTAATATTCCTCCAAATCTTCAACGTACGCGTTAATATCATCCAATATTTTTAATTTTTCTGGTTGATTCTCTTTTTCAAATTTAGCTCTTAAAGTATCTATCTCTGAATAAGTTCTTGGAATTGTGTTCCATTTTTCATTATTTGTGCTGAGAAGTTTTTTAGACGTATCTTTATGTATTAAGTCAAAATCTGCTTTAGTCAGGACTTCAGGTTTTTCCATATAGAGAAGTTTTTTTCCAAAATACTGCAACCTTTCATCTTTAAACTTTGAAATTACATTAAGTTTTTTTTCCCAATTTACGCTATGAAATTCAGGCATAATCTTATTGTCTTCTGATGAAGTAAATTTCGCATAAATACTCTCTTCATTATAAAGATCTTCTTGTGACTTTGTTTGTGCTTTTTCATCTACTTCTAAACGTTTTATAGAAATAACTTTCTCTGCAAATTCTTTATTACTTTTTATCATTTTAGCTCTTTCCTCCAATTTTTTTGAGCCGATTAATTTATATTCATCAAACTTATCTCCATAGGATGGGTTCATGATAACTGGGTGTTTATTATGTCTCACAGTTCTAATAAATTTTGGTTGTTTTTTCATTGCAGCTGTGAGTTCTAAAACAGACATATGTAAATAAGGTTCAGGATCATGCTTTAGATCAAAACACAAAGGCCACTGGTATTGAGGATGTTGACAAATAAAAGTTTGAACATACGGTCTACTTCTGCCATAAAAATATTCATTGGTACAAAAAAGTAATTCTTTTTGTATTAATTCTAACGATTGATTTTTATCCATAGTGAGCATGCTTGCCTTCCAAACATTTGGGGCCTTTTTTGAAATTAGTTTAGCAATTCCAATTGTAGCTATTACATCTCCAATAGCACTATGAGCATTGCCGTGTTCAATTCCATTTAAGGGGGCCATCTGATCCAATTTGTATACATCGTTACCCTTTTCATTTACAGAATTTTTAAGTGTATTTGGATAATATAAATTTGCAGCCCTCGCTAAGCTCAACATATCTCCTCGAGTATTTCCATTAGTGCTGGTGATGTAAGGATATTCTAATGTTTGAAAAAGTGTAGATCTTAAAAATTCTTCATCAAACTCTATGCTATTGAAACCGACATATGTTGCTTTGCCCCATCTTTTTAACGTTTCAACGAATTGTCTAATCATTTCATAATGAGAAAGATTAGATTTTTTTAACATGGTAGGTGAAGTCTTATTTACAATTAATGCCATAGCTTCAGGGATAATTCCTGGACTGAGTCTACATCTTGCATCGTAACGATCTAATTCGTCCAAATTATCATTTGTTAATACAGCACCGATTTGAATTATTTGACCCCAGAATTTATTAGATGAGCTAGTCTCGAAATCATAAAAGACAAAATTAGACATAATTTTTACTTAAGTACTTTTATTTTTTCTGGACTCTCTTTTAAGGAGTCTGTTACTTGCTCTGGGTCTTTAATATTTCCAAGTGTGTTCATTATTGATCTAGCATCTCTGCCAAATCCATCTGTTACTGCCATTGCTTGCTCTAATTTCTTTCTTAGATCTTTAATTCCATCAAAATGTTTTTCAAATCTAGAGCTTATATTTCTTAAATCGCTATAAATTTGCGTTGCATGTTGCTGAACTTTTAATGTTTGAAATCCTAAATGATATGACTGCAGCAATGCAGATAAAGTATTTGGGCCTGATACTGTAACTTTATATTTTGTTCTTAGTTCATGTAATAATAATTCCTTAGTTTTTGGGTCTCTGTAACTAGAAAGTTCCGAGAATAAACCCTCTGTTGGCACATAAACTATGGCAAAATCTGTACTTTTAGGTGGGGCTATATATTTTGCATTTACCGATTTAGCTTTTTGTCTTACAGCTGTTGCTAATTCTTTTCTTGCTTCTGATTGTGCCTCTTTGTTATTTGCATTAAAGGCATCGTCGATAGCTTTGTACTTTTCAATAGGCCAGTGACTATCAATAGGCAGTAAAACATCCTGAAGTTTTATTGCAAATTCAACTGTCTCAGATGTTTCATCTTTCATTTTTGCGTTAGCGATAAATTGAGATGAGGGTAATAAATCTTTTAAGAGAGCGCCTAATCCAAATTCAGCAAGAGTTCCATAAGATTTTACTCCACTTAGAATTTTGCTAAAATTATCCTGGCTTTTGTTCAATTCACTAACTTGTTGATTAAATACAGAAACTTTTTCATCTACTTTAGTAAGAGCGCCAGTCATATCTTTTGCAATTTCTTTACTCATTGAACCAAAAGATTGATTGAAAGAGTCTTTTAATAAATTAACTTCATCTTTAAATAATTGATCGTTGTTTATTTGTTCAGGCTGGTTACGTCTTAACAACACAATTAAGCACACTAAAATGGCCGCTAAAATTAATAAAGCTACTAAAGTAACTATCGAATCCATAATTCATTATATAACATTTAGATATTTAGTGCTTTTTTATTTGCTAAAGAACCACATGATGCATTGATGTCTCTACCTCTACTTCTTCTAAAGAGAGAAAGGAAACCGGCTTCCTGAATAATCTTAGAGAATTTATCTACACTTTCTTGGCTTGCAGCCTTAAAACCCTTGTTAGAAATTGGGTTGAATTCAATTAAATTTAATTTAGAGGGCACTTTTTTCATAATCTTTATTAATTCTATAGCATGTTCATCTGTTAAATTTTCTTCTAGGCATATCCATTCAATAAAAATTGGTAATTTTGTTTTTTCATAATATTTTTTTAGTTGTGGGATTAATGATTTAATTGAATACTTATCATTAATTGGCATCAGCTCTGACCTATGCTTTGGTATTGAGCTATGTAGACTCCATGCTAGATAAACATCTAATTCTTTGGCCGCCCATTCAATAGCATCTAAATTATCTTTTTTTGTTCCAATGCCAACAGTACTGACTGTAATCCTAGTTCTACCATATTCTAAACCATCTTTATTTTTTAAATTATCTATAGCGACCTTTACATTATCAAGATTTAAAAATGGACTTCCCTCTCCCATCTTGACAATATTGGTAATGATCTTATTTGTTGACCAATCATTTATATAATCTTTGCACAAAATTATTTGTGAAATAATTTCACCAGGTGATAGATTTCTTACTAATTTTTTTGAAATTTGAGCAGTTGCACAAAATTCACAAGAAAGATAGCAACCTACTGACACTGATAAACAAATCGTGTATCTACTTTGTGATTTGTCTGGAATAAGAACTGTTTCTACATTTCTTTTGTCCTTGAGTTCTAAAAGAAATTTAATTGTACCATCTTTAGACTTTTGAATATCTACAATCTTAGGTTTATCCAAACTTATTAAGCTATTAATTTTATTTCTTAGTTCAGATCCAATCGTGGACAATTCATCAAAATTTTTTATATTTTTCTTATACACTGCATTAAAGAGCTGCTGAGATCTCATTTTAGCTTTTTTAAAATCTACACCAGCATTTTTAATTAAAAATGCTCTCAGTTGTTCAAAATTTAAATCATAGAAGTTTTGTTTTTCCATCTACGAATATTATTAATAGCTAAAGAGGGGTTTTAAAACCCCTCTCTATAAAGATTAAAGTTTATTTTTATCAGTTTTTAAATGCTTTAATACTTTTCCGGCATTTTTACCTTCCTTAATCAAATAACCGCTAGTTCCATTAGCATTTGCTTCTGGAGCCTTCACAGATTTGTTAAGTTGCTGAGCGAGCTTAGCCTCTGATTTATTTCGGCTGAACTTACCAAGCAAACGTGAGTATCTATCCATCACATCTCCTTTCTTCAACCTACTTTGTAACTCTTTATAGAGTCCTGCATGTAGATGCAGTTTCTCCATGACATATGGATAATTTAACTTTATTATATGTTTATCTAATATGTCAACACAAGTTAACCTATAATGAATAACAAAATTTTAGGCTTAATTATTATAATTTTCGGCGGGATAGTATTGTTTAGCAAACTTGAGGCAGCTATTTTGGTATCTGCAATTTCAATTGGTATAGGATCTGGAATTTTTTTTTTCTGGAAAGAAGGAAAAAATGATGTAGATAAGTAGCATGTCGAAACGTATATTTATTGTTTATGGTCACCACAATATAACTAAATCGTTTAATGCTTCAATACGAGATACATTTATCGATGAAGCTAAAAAATTAGGTCATGAAATTGACTTAATAAACTTACATGAAGAAGAGCCAATTCCTTTTTTCAATGGATCTAGTCCAAATGATCAAATATTAGATTATAGAAAAAGATTAGAAAATAGCGACGTTTTATTTATGATATCGCCTTGTTATAATTTAAGAGCTACCGCAATTTTAGAAAATTGGATTGATATCACATTAGCGCCTAAATGGTTTTTTTCATTTAAAAGACTTGTTGGTAATTGGGGCTATCCTGTTGCTGGTGCTATGAAAAATAGAAAAGCAATAATGTCGATGTCTTACGGTGGAAATTGGTTTTCTATTCAAACTTGGTTTCAAAATATTCCATTTAGAAGAATCAAGGCAGGTGTTCTAAAACTTGGAGGAATGAAAACAAACTACATTAGATTTTATGAAGTTCTGCCAGGCATGACTAATAATAAATTTGAAAATCATATGCAAAAAGTAAGAAAATTAGCGCGCAATTTATAGTAATTTAAATTTTATTCAAAAAGTATATAAGATTTCTATGGAAAAAATAAAAAATTGGATGACAGAAGCAGCTAATATCATGTTTGATGACAGCAAAAATGATTTAAGAAGCTTGCCAAAATCAGTAAGGCTACAGATCTTAATTGTTTTATCATTTGTTTGGTCTACAGTCTTTAGTTTGTATGTTTTTAGTGTTACTTCATTCATATTCGGGTGGGCTGGAGTTGTGATGGCTCACATAGGTTTAATTATTGCAGTCTATCTTACTTTTAAATTTTTCCATAAAAAACAGGAGCAGCCGATAAGTGTTTTTCAATCTGGAAACTACAACCCGGCAAAAATATTCGCAATTTTTTTTATAGTATTTTTTATCTTTATTTTTACTAAAGGGATAGATGTACTAACTAGAACTAACAGTTATGAAACACCTTATTCTGGACCAGAAACAACAACTGAAGAACGAATTAAAAGATTTGTAAAATAGTTATTTCTTAACTAAAATTAACTCTTAAGATAATAAAATAAATAGATATGTCAAAAAGATATTCTGGAAAAAGTCAGAAAGATAGAAACTTTAAAAAAAAAGCCAAACATTCATTTAAAGAGAAAAGAAAACTTAAAAAGGAAAAGAAAAATAGATAATGTGCGGAAGATATAAAATTACAAAACCTGTAACTAAAACTGTTGATTTAGTTAAAACAAAAATTAAAGTTGAAGATATAGATAATTATAATGCCCATCCTGGTCAAAAACTACCTATTATAAAATCTTACACAAATGGAAAAGCTTTAGAACTTTGTGAATGGGGACTGGTACCAGGATGGTCAAAAAAATTAGATAAATTTTCACCCTTGATAAATGCAAGGAAAGAAACACTTGTGGAAAAAATTACATTTAAAAATTTGATACAAAATTCACGATGTATAGTTCCAGCAGATGGATATTATGAGTGGAAAAGGGAGAGTGAAAAAAAAATACCTTATTATTTATCTAAAGATGATGATGAAATCATGTTTTTTGCTGCAATATATCAAAATAATAAGTTTTGTATTATTACAAGAGAAGCTACAGAGAAAATAAGTACTATTCATCATAGAGAACCAATGATCATAAATCAAAGTCAAATAAATAATTATTTAAACGTAAAAAAAAATGCCATGGAAATTTTAAGTTCGATTAAGCCACCTAGTTTAAAGTTTCATAAAATTTCTAAAGATGTAAATAATCCAATGAATAATGATCCAGCTATAACAAACCCTATATAATAAATGTACTCAATTTCTATTACTCCAGGAAAAAATAATGTTGGTGCTTATATCAACAATATAAATTTGAATGAACTTAACGAGGATTTAACAAATACAATCAAAAATACACTTGATAAATATGGAGTTATCTTTATTAAAAATCAAAAATTAGACTCTAATTCTTATCAGAATTTTGCAAAATCTATAGGTCAATTAGTTGAATACCCTAGACTTAAGGGATTAGAAAATTATCCTTACATAAATGTTTTAGAACGAAAACCAACCGATAAAAGTTTAGCTTTTGGGGGATCTTGGCTACATCAAGATACTTCTTATTTGAAAAAAAATAGACCTAGGTATACTATGTTAATGGGAATAGAAATACCTGAGGGTCAAGGAAATACCATTTTTTCCTCAGGATTTAATGCTTACAAGAAACTTCCAGAGGATATAAAACAAAAAATTAAAGATGCTAAGGGTATTTTTTCATCTGCGGGGCCAATAAGTAAAACTAGATTAGAGCTAGAACGAAGAGCAGGTATTCGATCTGCCGAAGTGTTTGAGGCTCAACATTCAATTGTGCAAGAAGTTAACGGCCAAAAGTCTTTATATGTTTCTCCCGGTCATCTTATTAGCATCAAAAATACTAAAGGACAGGAGAATGAAAAAATCAAAAAATATCTTATAAATCATGTAAATAAAGATGATTTTATATTTTCATACGAATGGTCTAAAGGAGATTTAGTCTTATGGGACAATATTAGCGTTATGCATAAAGCAAGTGAAATTAAAAACTGTAAAAGAGTTATGCACCGAATCACTATTAAATAGTATTACTTTACTAACGTAGTAATATGGCCCATCTTTCTTTTATCTTTAATAATTTTTTTTCTATAATCGAAAAAGTATTCATCTAAGTTAAAAGTTTTTTTCCGATAAGTTTCTATTTCTTTACCCAAAATATTATTCATTTCTGCATTAGCTAATTTTTTTACTTCTATTTTTTCAAGTCCGACTACTGCACGAACATGGTTTTCAAATTGACTAACATTAAAAGCATTGATTGTTAGATGACCTGAGTTATGAACTCTTGGTGCAATTTCGTTAACCAGAAGATTTTCATCTTTATCTATAAAATATTCAACGCACATTGTTCCTATATAATCTAATTTTTCTGCAATCAACTTGGCGTTGTCTTGTGCTTTTTGATGAATATCTAATTTAATATCAGCTGGGATTTTTGAATATTTTAAAATTTGATCTTTATGAATATTTTCAATTGGTTCATAAATATAGCATTCACCATTTTTAAATCTTGTAATTACTACAGAAATTTCTTTTTTTAAATCTAATTTTTTTTCTAAAATATAATCAGCTGTAAAACACCAATCTTTTTTAATATCTGCTAATGTGTTTAAGACGAACTGTCCATGTCCATCATAACCTAAGGTATTAGATTTTAAAATACCAGGTAATAAATGTTCATTTATTTTTATATCTTCTACAGACTCAATAAATGACCATTTTGTAGTTTGAATTCCAAGCTCGTTTATAAAAGTTTTCTCTAATTTTCTATTTTGCACTATTTGATTTATATCAGGCCTTGGAAATACTTTTCTTTTTTCATCTATCTTTTTTAATATTTTAATGGGTATATTCTCAAATTCAAAAGTAACAACATTTACTTTATCTACAAATTCTTTTATCTTATTTTCATTATCATACTTAGAATAAATAAATTCATTAGCATAGTTTTGTGCAGGGCCTTCTTTATCGTCAGATATAACTACCGTTTTAATCTTAAGTTTTTTTGCAGCTTGACATAACAAGGATCCTAATTGACCAGAGCCTATAATTCCTAAAGTGCTTACTGACATTAAATTATTTTGGAATTTTTTTTATCGATTTTGATTGGACTCTTCTCCACTTATCTAAATTTGATTTAATTTTTTTATCAAAATTAGCAATAATTGATGCAGCAAGTAAACCTGCATTGAAAGCTCCATCAATTGCAACACATCCCACTGGAATGCCTTTAGGCATTTGAGAAATTGATAACAAGCTATCAAGTCCTTTTAATTTCTTACTTTCTATCGGAACCCCTATAACTGGAAGAGTTGTTAAAGAAGCAACCATTCCGCAAAGATGTGCTGCGCCTCCAGCTCCACTAATTATTACCTTGAAACCCCTCTTTTCTGCGTTCTCAGCAAAATCAAACATCCTTCTTGGCGTTCTGTGAGCGCTCACTATCATAGTTTGAAATTTTACTTTTAAAAATTTCAAGATATTTTCACAATCTCTCATAACTTTGTAGTCTGACTGAGAGCCCATAATAATGGCAACTTTATTATTAAATTTATTGAGTTTCACAAAACAATTTAACAATTATTCAGATAAAAACAATAGAGTTTTGTTTTCTTTTTTTTGTCTAATTTATGCCAATCAAAACACAGATTTTTATTACACATTATTCTAATGAAAATAATATCTATATTATCGCTGATACTTTTTTTGTCTAATTGTGCAGGAGGCAATGTGGCTAAGATTAAATTTGGCAAACGTTGTACTGCTGCTAATGGTGAGGGGCTTAAGGAAAGTTCCTATGTTTGGGTAGTAAGTAAAGATGCCATTAAGTCTTTTGACAAAAGAGTAAATAAATCAAACTGTTTAGATAGCTAAAATAAAGTATAAAAAATAGTTTTCTATGATATTAAGGGGTATGGAATTTCCTTTACCCCTTATTATAGTATGTATACTAATTATATTAGCTCTAATTGTTTTTCCTTTATTTGTCTCTTATAAATCAGAAAAAAAAAATAAAATAGGTGAATGGGATAGAATAAAAGAATTTGGTAATAAAATTAATGACGAAACAAGAAAAAAAAATTAATAAATGCCATGCAAAAATTCTTTTTTTTTATTACCCTTCTCATATTTTTTAATTTAGATTTATTAGCTATGGAAAAACCTTATCATCATTTACCTGATGGAACTTTTAGAAATCCTGAAGGTTCTCCAAAAAGAAACCCAAATGTAAAGTGGTCTTATAAGATATTTAACGAAGAGAGAAAAAAATTAAAAGTTGAATTTCCTAATGATCATGTTGTTACTAAAAATGAAATTTTAGCAAATTTGAAAACAAATCAAGACGAAGATTTTATTTTTTGGATTGGACACGCTTCCTTCATCATAAAATTAGGCAAAACAACAATTATAACAGACCCAGTTTTTTCAAAAAACACTGGACCATTAATATTCGGACCTAAAAGATATGTACCACCGGCTATCAATTTAAGTGAAATTCCTCCAATAGATTTATTTTTGCTAACTCATAACCATTACGATCATCAAGACATGTCCACCATTCGGAATTTCCCATATAAAAATTCAAAAGTGTTGCTTCCCTTGAGACTAGGGAAGTATTTTAAAAATTATAAAGATGTAAACGAACTTGATTGGTATGAAAAAATTCAAATTAATAATGACATTAAAGTAACTTTATTACCCGCTGTTCATTGGTCGAAGAGAAGTTTGTGGGATACCAATAAAACTCTCTGGGGAAGTTTTTTAATTGATTATAAAGGTAAAAAATTTTTATTTGCTTGTGATACTGGTTATGGAAATATTTATAAAGAGTTAGGAAAAAAGTTTGGTCCAATAGATTTAACTTTTATTAATATAGGTGCTTATAATTTTTTTCCAATAATGCCAGAAAAAGATAAATCAGTGTACCACACTAATCCTGAGGAGGCTTTACAGATCGCAAAAGATCTTAAAAGTAAAAAAGTAATTGGTATGCATTGGGGCACAGTCGTTTTATCTCTTGAGCCGATAATGGAGCCAAAAGAAAGATTTAAAAAGAACGCAAATAAATTTGGTTACTCCAGCAAGGAAGCTATTACTTTTAAAATTGGAGAATTAAAAACTTTAAAAGAAATACTCAACTAGCTTTTTTCTCACCTCTTTTTTTATCTAAAAGCTTTGTTAGTGCATCAACCATCAAGTCTGAAGCTCTAAAAATTTCATTTGATTTGAACTCATGAGAACTATTAAGTTCAGGATTGGTCTTATCCTCAATTATTATTCCTGTCTCAGGTGAATTATTTTTTAAATATATTAAAATCAACCAATCTTCATCTGATGTATCATCCCACTTAATGAATATTTCTCCAGTTTCAAATCTTCTATCTATTACTCTCATTATGCTTAAATATTTCGGAATGTACTTCTTATTTAATTGAAAACAGAGGCTATGGGCAGATCTGTAAAAACTTTCTAGAGCAAACTCAATTTTTTGTCTTTCTAAATTATAAGCTTTTTCTTTTTCAAGTAAAACTGTTCTATCATCTCCTTCTTCAATTTTTACTCCTAATTGTTGGACTCTTTCTCTGATTTTTTGATCTCTTAAAGCTTGGTACTTAATTTTTATTCTATCAATCCTTGCCTGAACATCTACATAAGACTCTCTTTCTTGACTTAAAACAAATTTTTCCAAATTTTGAATTTCTAATGCCTCTCTTTTTCTAAACTGATCAATCTTTTTTTCTAATTTAATTTGCTCTAAAAATTTTCTTTGCTTTTCTGCTTGCTCTTTTCTTACTTCTGCTTGTTCAAGTCTTATAAATTTCTGTAATTCTTTTTTTCTCTCCTTTTCTAATTTAATTTCATCTTTTAATTCTTTTTCTTTCGCCTTTATTTCATTATCTCTCTCAGATATTAATCTCATCCTTAAATCTTTTTTTTCCTTTTCTATAACTTGAAGTTTAATTTTTTTTTTGTTTTTCTTTTTCTTCTTGTATTAATTTTTGAATTTCTGAAATCTTATCAGATATTCCTTGGAAAAAATTTTGAAGTGATCGATCTAAATCAAATTTAAAGCTAAAAAAGGATTTTATCTTATCATTTACATTTAACAAACTAAGAATAACTGCTTTTGTTTTTAAATGTTTGTTTTTCTTTTTTTTTAAAATTCTGATATTTTTTCTTAGCCTTTTTCTCTTTTTAAGTCTTTTCTTTTTTTTAAAGCTTATTTTTTTTCTTTTTTTCTTAGAAAGAATTTTTTTTCTCTTTTTTTTTAAAGATTTTTTTTTATATTTTTTTGTTCTTTTTCTTTTTTTCATTCCTGTATTTATTAAATATCAGGTTTTATGAATATATATAGTCTCTTGTATTATGGGCAGAATTAAAGTTTTTCACAATTTGTAATTGAAAAACAGCTAAGTCTCTATATCTGAATGCTGCAGCACAACTTGCTAAATAAAACTCCCACATTTTTACAAATCTTTCATCAAAAAGGTCTTTAACCTCCTTTTTTTTGGCTAAAAATCTTTCTAACCAACTTTCTAACGTTTTATCATAATGTCTAATAAGTGTCTCTGTATCAGCAACAATCAGTCCGGTTTTTTCTAATGGTTCAACAATTTGACTAAAAGACGGACAAATGCCTCCAGGAAAAATATATCGGTTTATAAATTTATTCGGTGGCGATGGTTTATCTACAACACCTATAGTGTGTAATAAAAAGATACCGTCTTCTTTTAGCAATTTGTTCATTGACTCAAAAAAAACTTTATAAAATTTCTTACCA